>Ga0315913_1005745_pt1 | contig 15040 bp, 8 predicted proteins | sample MpolsnodulesMG_FD_207736 | JGI IMG/M metagenome (GOLD analysis project Ga0315913, IMG submission 207736) | Medicago polymorpha root nodule microbial communities from Los Angeles, California, United States - small nodules | ecosystem: Host-associated > Plants > Roots > Nodule | place: USA... | reverse complement strand
AGGGGGTAAATCAAAAAAAATATTTTACAAGGGGGAAAACCAAAAATGACTTATATTACAGGGGGTAAAGACCTATTAACCCAATATTTTACTAAAGATAACAGGAAATAACCCTAAATGTAAAAATAGAGTGCAACAAAATTTCAAGGATCTGCACCATCCTATAGCCAAAAAACCTGATTCAGTCTCAAATGACAATTTATTTCTCCTTTTAATATGTTTAAGCAAAATGCATTACTCGACCAATTATTCCAACCCCCAACTAACTCAAACTCCTTCAAGTAAAAAAGCTATTAAATGAATTGAACAATATGGTAAAACAGAATTATGAGAAAGCAGGTTTACACAAAGTATCACCCTACAACTTCCACAACAGCAAAGATATATATCCCTACACTTTCCTTGATCAGAAGAAAGGAGCTCTGTGTGGTGTTCCTTTCCGTTTCCTTTTTCGAGGCTCAGAAGTTTCCCCCTGTGATTCCCGAGTAGGAATTGAATCTTCAGACTTTCTTGACATATCTTTTACCTGGAAGTTCAAATAAAAAAATGATAAGAATAGTAATAACTATATGTCAGAACTCAGAAGTGTAATGAACGGGAACAATAAATGGTTATGATTGTCAAATTGTAGTCATCACCTTGCAAGCAATGGAGCAGTACTGATATGAATCAGATCCATTTGAGTTTCTGCTGCCAAAGCCGCATGATGACGCATCATCCAATACTGATCCACATCGTGGGAGACGATGCAGAACCCGCCGATTGTTGCATTTGTATTGCTGCGATCAAAGAGGAATCAAATACAGACACTAAAACAACTTCATTAAAAAATTGAATTACTTAAATCCATTTATTTACTTTTATAGGCAAACATAATTGTAGTAAGAACTTTTTAGGTGTATGGGTTAGGGAGACATACAGACCACTTAGAGAGTTAAACTAGATATTGAGTTTCATGTTACAAGAAAATATATGTAGAAGTACTAGTTAACAATTAGCAAAACATGTATTGATAATCGAAATGCTGCACTAAATGTCCATAAACTGTACCACCACTTTAACAGAAAGAAATATCTATAAAAGAGTATCACCCAACAACACATCTAAAAGGAAAACAAATAATGCTTTTAAATCAATTTCCTACTATGCTTTCTTGTTACATTTCATGAAACACACAATGGAGACTTGCAGTGATCTTTTACAAGTTCTCTAAGTAAATTTAAGAACCTATGGTTAGCAACCAAAGTCACAAAAAGCACAGAAATTTGCAGTGAATCGCATAACTTTTGACTGTAACGATTACATTTTTTATTCACAAATTTAAAGTCAAGCTAAGATATAGTAGAATACCTTAATCTTGGAGCAGTTGATATATGTCTGCATAGCAGTTACACAGACAACATCCTTGTGCATATATTTATAAATTTTAAGTATCTGGTGATCATGATGAAATCCTGATGATAGACCATACTGACAAGCAGATTCTTTGCAATTTATACAGTATATATTCAACTCATTCCTTCGATCTGAATGAGCAAAACATGCCTTGAAAAACTTTTTCCCCAAAAAATCCTGAAGCCACTTTGGCTGGTGAACTTCACGTTGGGCCACTTGCTCATCCTACAAATTAAACCATGTTATTAAAGTCTATACTAGGAGTTACATTAAAAAAAATGTTCATCACATCACTGTTCATCCTTCTCTGATTTTGCTAATTGCTTTCCTTTCAAAATATAATTTTTCTCAGTTTTCATTTTCTCCAACCCTCACGCATAATTATATGCATACACCATTTGAAATAGATGTTATACACTCTATCTCTTTTCGGTGCTTCATTAACCCATGTCGCCATTGAGATAGAAAAACCAAAACATATGAGCCAATCACAAATAAAGGTAATCTATTACTCGTAAATTATACACCAACACAAAATGATATGTTCATTTCATTTTATTTTATTTTGGTATTAACTCTCTGGTTCCTGGGGGAAAGGGCCCATAGTAATCCGTAGTTTGGACGGGAGGTAAGTAAAGCCTATCCAAGAATTGTTCCCATCAGGAATCGAACTCGGATTCTCCCGAACTATTCAAATATAATTATACAAGCAACAATTTATGAAACAAATATTTCATATAAAATATATAATGATGAGTGAAAACAGTGTGAAGAAACCAAAAAAAAAAAACTCAGGCTGAATGTAATCTATGTGATAGATATCATATAATAATGATGGTTAATTGCAAACTTCTTAGTTTATGCCAGAGGGGGAATCTTTCTTAATCAAATTCAAATGCAACAGAATAAAAGTATAACCAAAAGTAAAAAGCTTATCAGTATCAACATAGCCACTAATCTTCTCACAAAAATTACAGTAATTTTTTTAACAAGGAAATAAAATTAGAGAGGAGCTCATTATAACATAAAAAGTACACAGGTGGAAAAATTTAATTAACTACCTTATTCATTTTTCTGGAAGAAGAAGAGCTCATTGTTCCTTTCTTGCAGATTTAAATTCGAAAATAGGTTTAACTTTCACAATGAAAAGATTTCGAAGGAGAGAAAGGTTAACCCTAGAAAGCGGCTGTTCTGAACCGAACCTCACTTACTGAGTAGAATGAGTTTATATACCCAGTACTGAAAATAAAATAAACTCAACAAAGACTAAATTGACGTAACCGAAGCGTTTCTTCTCAATTCCTTTTCAAAGTTGACAATTTGTAGTCTCATAATAAAAAAATAATTTTTTATTTGCAGTTTTCCGTTTCACCTTCACGGTCATGATTACTTTCCTTCTTTAGAATTATTTCGTTCCGTTTCTTCTCAATTCCTTTTCCAAGTTGACAATTTGCAGTCTTATATTAAAAAATCAATTGTCATTAGTAGAGTTCCGTTTCATTTTCTCGGCCATGATTAATTTCCTTCCTTAGAATGATATTATAAAATCCAGAAAGAGCCATTTTACCGGTGTCAATATTTATTCAAATTAGTGTTATCAATCGCAGATTGTGAAAAATAGGGGTTTGTTCAAATTCCAATATGTAACAACTAACAATGCTATAGCCATTATTTGACAATGTTTTGTACTAAAAAGCTAAAAAGTGTATTGCAGAACAATAGCAATTTGTTCAAATTCTGGTATGTTATAGCCCTACTATAACGATCTACTTAACAACACTGACTTAGATAGAGATTAGAAGGATATTTAAGTTACACATTTCAATCTAACTCTTAGAATTTGTAGCTGAACCTAATACAACCCTGCAAAACCGGCTTGTGAGGCGAGGACTGCGCCCACTTATAAATACTTGTTTTATACTTATCACTTCCTATGTGGGGCTTGTAACACCCCTCCTCATGCCCAGAACATAGCTGAAACCTAATATCATCTAAAAATTTGTGGTTGGGCCTAACACAACCCCACAAAACCGGTTTGTGAGGTGACGACTGCTCCCAGTTATATAAACTAGTTTTGTACACATCACTTCCAATGTGAGACACTTAATAGTAACAACCAATTGACAAAATCGCATTGGGTTTCGGTTTTCTCAGAAACTTTCAAGCTTAACAAATGAAACCAATGAAAAAAGATGTCTTATATATCGAAAATACGATTCTGCACACACTCTAAACTTCTCAATCTCTAACCATCACAACCCCCAAATATTTACATGTAAATTTCCCATTTTTAGCTAGACCCTGAAATTTCAATAAAGATTCAATCATTTTAATCAGCTACTGTTACATGAAGTTTTTCCCTAAATAGCAACAATGGAATAAGAATTCACAGAACAATACTAATGCGTGTCTTGCAATTGAACATTCATATACTATATTTAGCACTGTTAAATAACTTATGCATTCTGGTAATAGGAATTGAAATAAAAATTCAACAAATTAAGATTAAAAATGAAATTTTGAATTTTACCTAGCCATGAGGAAAACGAAAGATTGAATTTTGTTGAGAACTGCCAATGGAAGGAAGAAAGCAAGATGTGGGTATTCTATGCATAGTATTCAATTTTCGATTGAAGAAGAAAGCGAGGGAAAAAGGATTAGTTTGAATGATTAGGGTTTTCTCGATTGAGTTCATCATAGCGTGTGTTCCAGTTTCAGCGTAAAAAGAGAGAAGACAACTGCTAAAATAAAAATAAATGTTTTAATCTAAATTTAAATATGTTTTTTTATCAAAGTGCCTATAAAATTTCTAAATTTTAAGTTTTAGTTCTTATAAATTTATTTTTGGTCCTTCAAAATTTTTCTCTGTTCTTAAATTAAATCATGTGTATACTTCACATTTTTTAATGAATTTTTATAGAGATGTTTATAATAATATTATAACAATCTCTTCTACAAAAAAATTAATTTTTTAACAAAATATGAATTAAATATGAACTTTTAAGCGCTAAAAACTAGAAAATTCATATTTAATTCATCACTTGTTAAAAAAAAGTAAACTTTTGCAAGAGAGATTTATAACGTATTAAACACAACCGTACAAAATTTCGAAGGATACGCATAATTTTACTTTAATGCAGAGACCAAAAGTTGTCACGAGAATTTTCTGCATGACAAAAAATTGATAAATTTTTTTATAGGAACTAAAACTTGAAATTTGAAAATTTTATAGGGACCAAAAACATATTTACCCTTTTTATTAGGTTCTAAAAAAATTGTTTTGGTCCTTAAAAAAAAGTTTTTGCTTATAAGCTTGTTTGTTTGATTCAAAGAGACGTCGTGGTTCGTAGGTAAGTTATTGAAAAGTTATTTTAAAGTGTGTTTGAGAAATATAACCTTAAAAATTGTGTATTTAATATTTGGAAAACTTAAATTCGGTCTTCTCAATTCAAAACTTATGATAAGATGTTTAAAGAATGTTCAGATGACCTTTATTAACATTTTTCATTCGTTTTTGAATGAAAAATCATTTTGTTCCTTGAATTTGTCTCTCAAAATAAAAAATACTCTTACAATAAAACTTATTGTAAGATGCTTAAACAATGTCTTGATTTTGGTTTCTTAAAAGAAAAATGTCCTTATTTTGGTCTCTCGAAATAAAAATATACAACTTTTAGTCATTCACATAAATAAATTGGGACACTTTAGTCCTCAATCGAACTTCCATTATGTGACTTTTTAAAATTTTGTTTTTTATTTTGAAAGTCTTTTTATTATTTTGTTGACATGTAATGTTTTCATCTAACGTGTTAGTCCATCATGTCATGATATTGCCTATATATTATGCGATTGAATCAATAGACTATATATATAGTCCCCAGCAATAATTGAAGAATATAAGTTGGTCCTTATGCATCATCTAAATCTCTAAATTGTATCTTTTTTCTGAAAACACACAAAACTCAATTTGAAGTATATCTTTACTTAGTCAAAAAGAATAAAAAACTTTGAGACCGATTGAAATTTGTGTTACATATAACCTTCTCCATTATGTGAAATTTTTCTCTATTGGCCATTGCAGAGTTGTTCAAATCAACATCAACAACCTTTGAGATTGAAATCTCATCAAGGTTTTCATATTCTAGGAATATATTTCAAGTGATCTATTCCATATGTATTCAAAAACAAGTGCAATCAAGTTTCTTTTAAAGCAAAATTCATTTAGCCAAACAAGATTAAAGTGATGAAGGTGATTAAATGGTGGTTCATGTGTTTGACGAAAAAGAACAATATATGAATTTAGATAAGGTGTAAGGGCTAACTTTTCTCTTTCAATTATTTTTAGGGAACATATTGTCTCTTAATTCGATTACATAATGGCTCTCTTTGGTAAAAATAGCGGATAGCTGATAAGATAACTGATAGCTTATAGCTGATAACTGATGACTGATAGTTTATAGCTTATAGCTGATAACTGATGGTTTACAGCTGATGCCTGATGACTGATAGGTGATAAGCTAATTGAAGTGTTTGGTAAAATTAGCGGTTCAGCTAGCTAATAAATGTAAAATGACATAAAAGGGTATTTTTAATTTATAATAAAACTTATATCAATTAATAATTTAAATTTATTATTCTAATCAATATAATTATTTTTTTAAAATTTTGTTTTTTTTTATTTCATTCAGTTTGTATACTTTATGAATGAATAAAGTATAAAATTTTATTTTATAGACAAAGTAAAAAATAATCTATCAATAGGATTAAAAATGATAAAACAAAGGGTTAATTAAGTAAATGGTCGTTATAAATATTGAGAATTTTGTTTTTAGTCCCTGCAAAATAAAATCACACTTTTTAGTCCTTATAAAATTTTCCATCAGCATTTTTAGTCCCTATAAAATTTTTCCATCAACATTTTTAGTCCCTATCAAAAAATTTCATCAACATTTTTTGTCCCTAAAATGCTTAAGGAAAATATCACAGGGATTAAAAAGTGTGATTTTATTTTGTAGGGACTAAAAACAAAACTGTGAATATTTATAGGGACTAAAAACTTAATTAAGCATAGGGACCAGAAATAAGTGTTAAAAGAATAGCACCAGAAACATAAAATACGTAAAAAAAAAAAAATTTAAAAAAAGTTGACGGGAAAATACATAATATAAAAATCATAGGTCATTTTTTTTTTTTAAGAAAATCATATGTCACTAGCGTTGTTGCATTGAAACCGAACGTGTTAAAGAGAACCATACGCCGTCCAGCAGCATTTGTTTTTAAGTATAATAAATGATAAAGGGTAAATATGACTTTTAGTTAAAATAATAAGGGTAAAAATGGAACAAAAGATAAAAAACTATAAGCTATAAGCTCAAACGCTACTTGGATTAGCGTCTGAAAAATAGCTTATAAGCTCGTGAAATAAGCTATAAGCTCGTTGTAAAAAGCCGTTACCAAACAAAACTTTTTTTATCAGACGAGCTTATAAGTTATCCGCTATATGCTATAAGCTCGTTTTTTGGCCTTGCCAAACAGATGTAGTCAAATATCATGACATGGTAGACTAACATTTGATGAAAACATCATATGTCATAAAAAAATATTTCTATGGAGGTTCAATTAAAGACTAAAATGTCTCGATTTATTTTAGTAAAGGACTAAAAGTTGCATTTTTTTATTGCGAATGACAATAATAGGTCTCAATGTTTTTATCATGGATCAAAATGGATCTTCATTTTTATTAATTTCTTAACTTGTTAGTGTGACCCATAAAATAGTTACACATTAAGGGTGAGTTTGTTTCAAGATTTGAAATTACATTCCATGGATGCAGGATTGGGATGCGACATTCTGATATTTGTTTTATGTTTTGAAATATTATTCACGGACATTTTTTATTCTGAGGAATACTTACACATGACTTCTTCACTTGTTATTCTCATATTTAGAGGGTGAAAATCTAACATTCCTATGCGAATAAAATTCAACTAACTATTATGAGTGGGGCGGCGCAGGAGGATTTGTCACGCATTATTGGTGTCCGACATGTGATGGGTACTGGAAGTATTTGGGATTACCTTCGATGATTTGTAGAGATAAGAGGTCAGTTTTTTCTTTTATCAATGATCGTATCTGGAAACGAATAAATGCGTGGAGGGGAAGAGCATTATCAAAGGCGGATAAGGAAGTTATGATCAAATATGTGTTACAAGCTATTCCTTCATACATGATGAGTATTTATCTTCTGCCGAATTCAGTTATAGATGATATTGAGAAGATGATCAATGTGTTTTGGTGAGGTGGGCGAAATAACAACCGCGGGATTAAATGGATGGCATGAGAACGCGTGGCATGCCCCAAAGAATTTGGTGGAATGGAGTTTAGGAATTTCAAAGCTTTTAATCTCGCTATGGTAGCTAAGCAAGGATGGAGTTTCCTGTCTAAACCTGAATCTCTGGTTGCTAGAGTTTTTAAATCAAAATACTTTCCCCATTCTTCATTTTTGGGTGCTAAACTCGGTTATAACCCGAGCTTTGCTTGGCGGATTATTTAGAATTTGCGTTAATTACTCTTATATGGATGTAGGTGGACAGTTGAAAATGGGCAGCAAGTCAGTGTAATGAACGATCCATGGGTTCGAGGTGTTCAAGGTAGCTGGATTCAATCTCCACAAAGCCAAGGTGTGCATAGTTTGAGCGTATCTGATTTGATAGTTGCCGAGGAACGAGTTTGGGATATTGATAAGATTGAATCTTTGTTTCCAGATGATATGGTGTAAGCTATTCTCGACACACCATTGTTTGCAGAAGTTCAGAATGATAAAATAGCGTGGATGATGGAACACAACGGGAGATATATTGTTAAGACTAGTTATAAACTGGCTATGATGGAGTTGCTACATACTGATTGATTCCATGTTGATGGAGAGTGGCATAAAATCTGGAAGGTGAATGCCCCTAATAAAGCGCGTAATTTATTATGAAGGATTTTCAGAGAGTGTGTTCCGACGCGTCTCCGATTACAATCACGACATGTACAATGTGAGCGGATTTGTCCGTGGTGTGATAAGAATGTTGAGGATGATTGACATGCTTTTTTGGGTTGTACGATGGCGCATGAGAGTTGGTAACGGGCAGGGCTTTCGACTGTGTTGCAACCGCGAGTTGGAACTGTGAGAAGTTTGACAGATTTTGTTTTTGATATATGTCGTTCAGAAAGCCGAGATATTGCTGGTTAGGTGGCTTTACTTCTTGGGCAAATTTGGGCTGCACGTAATGATGTCATTTGGAATGATGCTCATCACACTTCAACGAGCATTGGGAGGACAACACTAGATGCGTGGCAGCAATGACAAGAGGTTCATAAACATCGTTCACCATCGGTTGTGCAACACGGGCAGAATAGAGTGCAAGTTTGGGAGAAACCGAACGAGTCATGGTTGAAGTGCAATGTGGACGCTGCGTTCCATGACCGTAACCATATTATATCTTTTGCGTGTTGTGTTAGAGACTCTCGTGGGCAATTTATTCGGCTCAAACAAAATGGCAGCGGACAAATATGACAGTTTTGGAGGGGGAGGCAATAACCTTACTAGAGGCCCTTCACTTTGCTGATGCTAACAGATGAGACCGGGTTGTCTTCGAGTGCGACTCATCTACTCTAGTGCAAGCTCTATCGTCTCCGGGCCATGGTGATTCGGAATTCTATGCTATTGTTTCTAGTATTAATTATCAGTTATCTTTACATTCCAACTTCAAGGTGAAGTTTATTAGGAGACAAGTAAACATGGTTGCTCATACTTTAACTAGGGCAGTCTGTTTTTGGGCTAGTCACCGTATTTTTTATTCTTATCCTTCTTGTATTGAACATTGTTTGATTAATGATAATAGTTAAATTTGTTTCTTGTCAAAAAAAAAAACTCAACTAACTATAACATTTTACTGCCACTCACATCTATTTGTAATTTTAATTTATAATTTTAAATTAAACAAAATTTAAAATTATTCCCAAAAAATGTAATCTTTTACACGAGTCAACTATTAGATCTTCAATATATATCAAGAATTACCTACATGAGTGAGAATGTTATTTCCAAAAATTATTATCCTGAATATATCATTTCAAGAAATAACCTTGAAACAAACCCTATGGTACTAACTACATACATTTTTGCTTGACAAAAATAACACTACTTACATTTTTTACTTCTTTTAACGTTCTTCATCTTCTCAGTCGTTACTATCACAACGGTTGGTGACATTTAATGTATCAACCCCTCCATTTATTTGACTTTTTCCAATGTTTTCTTAAGACTGTTCGACAGCAGTGAGTTACTGAGTTGTTGATTAAGTTTGTAAATAAAACTGTGAAAAATGCATAAACCAAATTTGTTCTTAGTTTTTCTAGATTCTTAGGCTTTGTTTGCGAGTTTAGAGAAGAAGAGAGGGGAGAGTTTAGAAAAAAAAGGAAGAAGTAAGTGGAAAAAATAGAGGACATTGAAAAGAGGGATTATGTGAATTCTTCGAATTTAATATATATTGCTATAATATTCTTAAAATCAAAAATATATTAATCATAAACATTAATTTATCACTCTCTAAAAAAATACTATTTCAAAAAATGTGAAGTATTTCTCAATTTTTTTCCTATATTTTTGTCACCCCAAAGCCGTTTCTTCCCCTCCCCTCCAAACTCTCAAACAAAGCCAAACAAAGCCCTAGGAGTGTATATTACGGGGAACAAAATATCAGCATCACAATCAAGCACTTGAACAAGTTGTTACCCAGGTTTTTGTCAATTTATACGATACGATATGACTATTTACTTTTGCATATTTTTTGGCGGGTGTTTGTCTTATAAATTAATTTGTGTATAAAGTTAATGTTATATTTTTAAAGATGAAAATTAATTTTAATTAAATTAAAATATTTACAAATAAATATATTAAGTAAAAAAATGTTTTATTTATGAACTAAGAGTGAGAGGCATCAAGCAGAACCGGAGACATCCGAAATTTGTAAAAATGTTGTAAAAAAATGTTTATAAATATAAATTATAAAAAACTGAATAAACATGTTATTTTATGTTACTTCATCAAACATTTTTAATTTCAATAAGTTGACTTTTCAACTATAAGTTTTCATTTAATTTCAATAAGTTGACTTTTCAACTATATGTTTTCATCTATCAAACAAAGTTGATGTATCTGTTTAAATTTTTAACCAAATACATTGATTTTATTTGACTTTTTTTGCTTATATTTAAAACAAGTAATAATTTTTCAATTACATGCAGGGGCTGGGGTTCGAACCCCGGACACTCCACTTCTCTACAATTTAATTGTGTGAGCTCTAACCACCAGGCTACTTGAAAAAGAAAAAAAAATTCAATTATTGTCTAGCTTATAGCTTATTTTCATCAAAAGGACCCCAAGAGGACAAATACAAGGTTAACGAGAAAATGTGGCCCACATTTTCCATCTATTATTTGCTATGAAGATTTTTCAAAAAGAAATTTGGAACTTGAAAAAGGTTGTGACAATTGTTAGAGTAGGGGTAAATTTTCAATTTCAAAAAATATAGGGAAAGAATAGCAAATATGGGAAGTTTAGAGGCATAAGAATTTGGAAAAATAATGGAATCAAAATAATTTAACAAAAGCACAAAAGCTTATGGTGTTGCAATTACTGAAAAAGGGGCCACGAGATGCACTCAGGTTACTTAGAGAGCAGGACGGGTTTTGAAATAAAAAAGGGTACTGTCTCTCGACAGGTTTGAGATTGCAAGTAAAAGTAAGATAAAATTAAAGGAAAGAGTAAAAGTTTAAACGCATAAACTTAAAGGAAATGTAAAATGCATTGCATTAAAAGTAAAGTGGTCTACAAATTAGTTTACACACATTTTGTATAACTCGTTTCGCTAGAACCGATAGTTTGAGTGTTGTAGAATTTCTATAAATGATTTGCGATCCATTTTCCACTTGGAAACACTTATTTATACTAAAAAACTAACTGGCGAAACACTAATCTTATGATTAGCACTTCCTCCATCTTGGACAACCGCTTGTCCCCACGTTTCCACTAAGGAAACCGCTCTTGAGCTTGAAATCGTATTTTCCCGCCTTGAATGCTTGACTTCAACGCGATTGCACCTTCAGCCTTGCTCTGTCAAACTTCTGACAATGCGTGCCAGACTTGCCATCTTGTCGGATTCCTCAAAATGAAACGAGAAAGTCATTGATTCGTGAAAAGTTAAAGGTCAACCAAATATTGACCATATTAAATGAGCCTGTCGAAATTACAGGCTAACACCTCTTAAAATTATTTTATGAAAATTTTATCCAGACAAAAATGTACCATCTTTTTTTATATGACGAAAAATGAAAGTTGATAATTTGTTGAAAAGAAAATCATATTCGACCGTTAATTGAAATCAAAGTGATTGTTTGTGGGTCATTTTGTTTTTGACAAAAGTTTCTGGGTCATACTAATTTGTGGGTCATTTTGTTTTTGACAAAAGTTTCTGGGTCATACTAAGGTCAAAAAATGTATGTCAACAATTATCTGTGAGTATTTTATTCAAAAAAATATTATCTGTGAGTATAGTCTTATTAAGGGTTTGTGAGAATGTTGAAAGCTCTCAAAATAGAGATTACTACTATGTAATCAATAGATTAACCTCTTAAATTTATTTTTCTGTAGTCGGGGTTTGAACCTCGGACTTTGCATATATTATGCATTGTTCCCATCAACTGAGCTAAGCTCACAAAGACTCTTAAAATTATTTTATAGAAATACTAATTATCCATCATTACATTAAATAATACATAAAAAAGTAGTTGAATTATACTATAAACTAATTATGGAAATCTTTTATATATAATTTCCAATGGTATAAACATTATAACTTTCAAACATTCATTAAATATAATGATCTAAAATAGAAAATATGTAACAAGTAACAACTACCATTATTAAATAATAAATATTATTTGTTCATATCTATAATTTTATTTTTTTTGAAAGAATGTTCATATCTATAATTTGATGGTGAATATATTTTAAAATAAATGTTATTAATCCGTATAGATTATTTAGTATTACGTATTTGTACTTAAAGTATAAAATTAACATATTTCTTTTTATTGAACAAGCCAAAATGGAATAATATTTCTATGAATAAAATATTATTATTTTTTTAATAAAAATAATAAAGACATTTTAATACAAAATATAAAATTTTATGCACATATAAACACCATAAATGATGAATAAGATTGGAAAAAAATTCAGAATCAATATTATTTTCATAACTTACCATTTATGTTTATAGGCATAAAATTATAACTTACCAATAATATTTTATGACTAAAAATGATTTTCAAATGATTAGACCAAAATTTTTTATGCTAATCTTAATGGACTCGTCCACTTTCCATCCCTCTTATAAATAGAGTACCCTTTGACACAAATTTTCATCAACCAACTTTTAGTTCATTATAATTTTATTTTGCTTCAGAAAAATGTTTTCTAAACTAGCCTTGCTCATCCAAGGCCTCTTGGTCGTGGTTATTTTGATCTCTTCCATTGGGGAAGCTAGGAACTTGGGTAAGATCTCCTCGATTTTTATTCTGCTTTTGATTTTCGTGAGTCATAATTTTAAATAAAATAATAGTTACAAAAACTACTGATATTGACATTTTATTTGCAATTTATGATTATCCCATCCACCTCTCATAATTTTCAATATAAATAAAACAATAGCTACAAAAACTAGCCAAATTTGTGCCGATTGTGTTCACTATTCGTGTTATTTCAATGTAAATTTGATGGAAGATATCAATAACTTGAATTGTTTATGGTTCATATTTTTTGCAGTTGAGGTTGCTACAAAACAAAATTATGTGGATGGTATCAAATATTGCACGACAAAAAATGTTAAAGACAACGATGATGCAAGTTCTGATTGTTTCATACCCGGTTTTCCAGGCGCACCAGGAATCCCATTTTCAAAAATACCAGGATTTCCAGACATACCGGGAATCCCAATCCCAGACATACCAGGAATCCCATTCCCAAAAATACCAGGAATCCCAGGCATACCGGGAATCCCAATCCCAGACATACCTGGAATCCCATTCCCAGAAATACCGGGAATTCCATTTCCATTTCCATTTCCACTTCCAGGCATTCCAGGATGGCCAGATATACCTGGATGGCCTACTCCTTCAACTCCTAAAGCGCCTAGTCCAACTCCTGAATCGTCATCACCTTCGCCTTCAGAGTCATCAAGTTCACCTTCGCCTTCTGAGTCACCAAGTTCGCCTTCACCGAGCCCAACCTACGTTAGCTGAAGTTAATTAGCAAGCAAAAATAATGTTGTCTGTCTCATTAATATGATACTTAGTGTACTTGGTTGAGCACATCATAAATATTTTCAATTAAGTTATGTAAACGTATTGGCATAGCTTTTACTCTAAATGCTTGCAAGTGGAATATATTCTTTTATCATATCTGTGTCTTTTTTTTGGTGAATAATGTATCATGTTTATCTAGTAATTTCCTGCCTCACATCTATTATCAAGAATTAAAATTACAAGATTACTACATATCTGGAATTGTAATTCTATTAGCATGGTTATCGGCAAATTCTTGTTTTTTTATTTTTTGAAAAATCCTTACTTTAAAGTGATCTAATTGTGGATTTTATTAATTGGACCTAACTTTTCTGTTATTTGTCCCCTTCAGTTGCATTTTCACTTAAAAATGTAAGGAATAAAAAATTTCTGATATATATGTGTGTGTGTGTTGAAAGCTAGGTTGACAATTAAACCCTAACACCATCTGTATTATTCCATAATATTATTAAAAAAAAAATAACATTAAAAAGCTGAAGGTTATATGCTCAACTATATTTATTGGTTCATCTTGACGAACTCAAAAGTAATCACTGATTTAATAAAATAAAAATGTAATAGTAAGTGGCAGAGTCGGAATAAAATCTCAGGCGGGTCAATAGGTAAACTATAATATATAAATAAAATGCGAAAAAAATAATGTATATAAAATTACTAAAAAAATCTTAAAAGTAGACTAATTTTTTCTCTTTTATTTTCTTAGAAATTGATGTTGTAAGTGAGAAGTTGTTAAATGGAAGATGATCATATGGTTCTAACTTAGATTTTTTAGGTTCCTTTGGTATATGAATTTTATCAAGCAATTGTGAATTTTAAGTTGTACTAACACATTTTATGTTTGCAATACATGTACGATAGTTAAATTTTAAATGGAATTCTGAATACTTTAATAAAATGAACTATGTATTTTGCAACTCCTATAAATTATATTTTTTTTTTGAAAGAATAAATTATATATTTTTTTGTCTTAGATGAAGTGGTAATCCACTGAAAAAAAAACTCACACACAACTATGAGGTCCCGGGTCACGACGTCCAGTTTTGCAATTTCGGCACTTCTAGATTAAATTATAAAATTTTAAAATGTTAAAATGGATATCTTTTAACGATACAATTACTAATAAGGCGGAATATTATTGGTAGAACTATACAAAAGGAGGATAGAAACCCCTATAAAATAGAGGGGGTTGTAAACCTTCGAGAATTTGTGCAAAACTCCGCAAATATAAGCG
>Ga0315913_1005744_pt1 | contig 15041 bp, 7 predicted proteins | sample MpolsnodulesMG_FD_207736 | JGI IMG/M metagenome (GOLD analysis project Ga0315913, IMG submission 207736) | Medicago polymorpha root nodule microbial communities from Los Angeles, California, United States - small nodules | ecosystem: Host-associated > Plants > Roots > Nodule | place: USA... | reverse complement strand
TTTTTGAGTTGTTCTCTACTTGCTCAGTTACTCTTTCATCTATTGTCTCATATGTTATCTCCATATAGTTTTGTTGTGTACGTTATCCATCTGAAATTGCATATGTTTTAAGTTTGATTTTTGATTTTTGAATTGCACATGTCTCACATGACAAGTCTTTTTTACACTTGCGTCCATTTTGGGCTCTTGGGATATTTATCAGATTGCAGACAACCATAGATGATTCAACATTTCCATGATATATATATTTCACGGGACTTGATCCATTTTGTTGAAATATTTGAAACGCTTGGATATGGCTGTGATTGTTAAACTCTCAAATTAACTCTTGAACTCTTACAAGTTTACGATCTTAGGTCTCAAAAACGAGTTAACTCACGTAAATTCTCTTTCCGGAGACAGACTCTGGTCTATTCCTTTATGGAGTTTTAAAATACTGAGAAGTTTCATCAAGTGTAACTGTTTCTTTATTGCTTCCAGAAACCTGCAGTGTCAAGGGGAAATAGAAAACCAGTAATGGCAATAATTGTTTTGAATAGGCGAGCCTTGGAACTGCTTTGAATATCATTGCAGGGGAAGTTTCTGTCCCTCTATTTCTAAGGATGCTTTTAGACTAGCTTAAGTGGCATATATGTATCCATTTGGATTGTTGTTGGTCTGTTGGTGGCAAGACTCAGAAGGTGTTGCACCCTAATTGTAGGCAATTTGGGTTGATAACAATTCCTTGCTTCTGCTTTATGTTGTATCTTTGACTCAATCTCGAGTATTCCTTATACATTGACTTGGTTTTAATGAAAACTTTAGCTGTTAAAAAAAAAAAAGTAGTGGCAAGAACTGTTGCTGCAGGCCTTTTATTAGTATTCACTTCAGAATACCTTCATGGAAAACAAAGTTATTTTCATTGAATTTGACACTCTTCTAGTTGAACCTAGGGCTGTTTTCTGTACATATGACAGTAGCAGTTCTGTTGCACATGAATTGTAGTGTGAATTTGTTATTCATATGTAGGTGCTCTGCCCTGTTGGCAAATTCACAAACTTTTGGTGGGGTGCACAGAATTTACAGAAATAAAAGGATCAAAGTTACTGTATAATTGTGTCACTGTAACCCGAGTGCTGCATTATTGCTACATGCTTTATCTTTTATGCCCCATGATCATAGAAATTTGCCTTCATACTTAAGGATATACTTTAGGTTATTTTACGCATTAATTGATTTCTCAAAACAATGCAATTGCAAATATAAATGATTGCCTTCCATCAGCTCTAATACTATCACCAAGATAATGCTATCTGTGCTTCAGTTCTGAAGCGATATTTGTAAATATACGCATTTCATATAAATTGTCAGACTGTTTCCAAAAATGTATAACTTTCTGATTGTTCAAAGCTTTTTGGCTTGCTTGAACTTGTCAATAGGATCATATTTGTTGCCTTCTTTTAGAAGTAATGATTCTCATACATAAGCCATAACATATATGATATACCACTTAATGCCAAAAACAGAGTTGGAGGATTTCCATTTGTTGGATGCTGAGGAACATATTCATCTGGGATCCTACTGCAAGTACAGAACAATCTATGTCACGAGGATAGCTAAAAAAATTGCTGCAATCATTTGAAAAAAAAATGTTTAATACTAAACCTTAGTGCTTCAGCTCCCAGAATTTGTTTTCGTGGTATCCATCCATCAATGTTCATCAAATCTAACCAGTGTCCACTGATAGATAAATGTTTCACAATATCTTGTCTAATCAAACTTCTATGATGAACCAGAGAATAGTCCCCTATCATAAGGATATCCTTTTGCAGGGACTGTTGCTCTTTGTTTTGATGTTCTGTTGTAATATGGTGGGTTAATCTTGATTGAACATGGATTGTTGTGATATGGTGGGTTAATCTTGATTGAACATTCCCTGCTAGTGTAGTGGTTGTAATTTTTGGCTCGTATCCGGGTACAACGTGTGCTTGTGTTCAAGTAGTTTCAATATATTTCTCCGTTTCAAAACTAAAGTATTTTATCAGTTGAGACTTCAGAATCTGCACTTGAACTGATATGCGAGCTTTAATTTGATCGATCCTTATCAAACCTCAATACATTTGCATGGACATGATGTAATAATTGGATCACTAAATTTTACTTTAGTCATTTGGTTAAAATACTAATATATGTTATGCTTATTTTCCAATTTATTTTTAATGTGAACCAGAAGGAAAGTGAATGTTGTAAAGAAATAAGAACTCAAAAGTTTAGTGTGGCGAGCACATTAAAAATATAGTTGGTTTTTGCAGCTCAGATTCCTTGACAAGTGAAGGGAACTTTATTTTCCCTGTTAAGTTGTGAGTCTTAAGTAAAGATGATATGAGGATAAGAAAGATTTTAAAAGTGGGTAGAAAGGAGAGGATGGTCTTCCAATATCTTCTCTCCATGATCAAGTCATTGTCTTTAAAAGATCAAAACTTCTTCCATTCATCATAATTTAAACTTCATTACTTGTTTAACTTCCCTTACCTATCTGACATTATCTCAGCCTCACATAATCCATATTTTCTTTGCCATTTTCTTAGCCATAGTTTCCTCTAAAAGCTCATATTTATCTTTCAAAGGATATGAAACAAATTAAACACAAATGTGCCTATCTCTCCTTCATTTATTATGGGTTCTCTTGTACATGTTCAAGCTCTTTTGCCAACTTCACAGTTACCCACTACTATTACTAGAACCAAACAACAAACAGATCAAAATAGTCTTTCTCAATCTCAGCTTAACAATGAAAACTCCTCCTCATTGAACAATGACATGATGAGTTTTGATCATGAAAAAAGCAACATAAGGATCAACTAATCGTGATGATAATTATTTGAGAACAATATAATTTCATTAATTCAATTTGAAATTATTACATAATGGTTGTCAAATAAACTCATAAACCTCCTTTTACAACCATTAACAAAGTCATTGGCTTGAGGGCAGGAATACTGGTAGAAGTTCTTCCTGAATCCTGAGGCTGCCTCCTTGACAAGCCGCAACGAAACTTGAAGGTACCATGCAAGGTACTAATGAAAATATGTTCATATTCAAATTGAAACTATTTTCTACAGTAGTCTAACCTTGGGAAATGAATGCTGATCTACAAGGATATCGCATCCTTTTATAGTATCATATTTCCATATAGTGAAATAGCAATGGCATCACTTAATTTAAATTTTATGGGAGAGGTTATTTTCAAATTATGTCCTAAACTTTTTTATGTAAGAATCAGATTTGCTATCCGAGTTTTACAACACTCATGCACCATGTGTACCAATTATTTGCGCTAGACCTTGATAGCATTCGTAATAAAAAAATCTAGGGTGAGGGGCACTCCAGTCCTGCCCTTTACAAATATATTGCTCGATAGCAACATACTTTCATTCGTGATAGTGAAAACATGTTGCTAAAATTCATTTTCTTCATCATGCATTCATGCTCGCTTGTAATTCGGCCTAACAGCTTCCCCATTAACAAAATAAAAAAAAATCAGATGTTGCTATAGACATATGAAATGCTACAATAATGGCTCAGAAAACTTCACATAATTCACATTACGTGGTGGTGGTTTTGATAGACTAGTATTACCCCGGTTTTAAAAAAAGTCAAACAAAATTGATGTATTTGAACCAAATACATCTACTTCCTTATATTAATTTTTTTGTTTATATTAGAAAGAGGAGGGAGTAGAGAATAATGTGATATAATCTTTGTCTCTTTCAATGCATGATGCATGGCTCGTAGAGATGAATATGACCATGAAAAAAGACAATCTCAGCCAGCCACCGGTGGGTTCAAAAGAAGACAGGATGCAACTTGCATAGGATCCAAATAGCTATAGGACAAAATGATAAATAGTTTTGGAAAACCAATGAAAGTGTAATATCCAACAAATCATTCTTCAGATCCTTTAATCACGCGAATCACATAAAAAGGACCCATCGTTATTGGAAATACAAAAGATGATTAATGGTAAAAGATAAGGAACATCATTGCTACAAGCCAATCAAAAATAATCTCTAGTTATTACCAACTAGCAAGGAAATTGAGGTCCCTCTCCTTGATCCTTCTGACCGATAGAAGTAAAATTTACTTTTAAGCAATGGCCTTCAAAAGATTCGAACTACACTGTCCAAGTGTCTCTCTTGGATTCCTGGAAATTGGTCGTTCTCTTAAGTAGTAAATGATATTCCCTCCTTTCTAAAGTAGTAGTAAATGATAGTATATAAGTTGTTCTTATATTTGTTTTGGTGGAAATATCAACTTTTTATAACTTTTGTTAATATTATTGGCCGAACAAAATTATGCATTAACACGCCTTCATCCACGCTATCCACTTTGAACACATCCCCACCCGCTCCATCATATACACCAAAAAATCTCAATCCACTGAATCATAAGCCTTCTCAAAATCCACCTTAAAAATCAAACATTCCGATTTAGATTTCTTCGCAAAATCCACAGTCTCATTAATCACCAACACACAGACTAATTTTAGGAACAAAGCTATCCCTCTTCCCACTTTCTCCATTCATATGATTTGCATTCAGGATATATTGTTTAAAGGTGTGTTTGGATGGAGGGTTTAGGAGGGGAAGGGAGGGGAGAGTTTACTTTTCATTTTTAAATTACGGACCCTACGAAATATATTTTTAAAAGTTAACATATTAACATGATAAATGACCATATAATACTTCAATCTCACTTAATTTATTTTAGAAAAACATATTATATAGTTCGTAATTTAAAAAAAGAAAAGCAAACCCTCCCCTCCCTTTTCCTTTGAAACCCTCAATCCAAACACACTCTAAAGGAAATTAACCACTTTTCTACTTTGGTAGTTGGCCAAGTCCATTGATTGTTGGCTAAGTCATAGCTAACAAATTTTAGGTTGGGTGGGTTGGGTTCAAGCGACTTAATACTTAAATTTTGTCAACAGTCTATATTTTACACAAGACTAATTGGGGGTTGATTTGTTGTCCTCGTCCTATTTTGACACACCCAAAAACTTTTATATACTTTTATATAATGGAGAGGAATTAATTTCTTCAAATAATACTTAAGTTATGGTCACTCTCATCCTATTTTTTATTTTTTTTGGAAGTGCTGCGTAAAGCGAAAAATATTATCAGGATGATATCACGTGTACTGTAGCAAAATATTTAAATTTCATCCATCCAGCCATGTATTGTGTGAAAGGAAATCTAACGGTGGAAAGCTAATTCGAGATACATTGTGAACATAGGCTTCGCTAGAAATAGCAATGTTTTTTTATTTTTTATTTTAACCTGTATCTTTTATCAAGATAAAACTCAACAATATAAAATTTTAACTAGAGAAGATATATTAAAAACCATGTCATATTCTACTAAAACATGCAAAAACTCTTAATAGTGTATCTTTTTTTAAATGTATATCCTTTTTGTATATGAATAAAAACTATCTTTTGAAATGTATATCTTTTATATATAAAAAAAACTTGTTATTATTATTCAATCATTTTCCAAAATTTAAGGTAATTATAATTAAAAATATTTTTAATCTTTAACAATATATCAGAAAAGAATGAAGTCTCATTTTAGTCCCTTACATAACCAAAATAGTTTCCGAAAAAAAAAATGCAACTTTTAGTCCCTTACAAAAATTGGTCGGGACAATATAGTCATTGAGTTAATATTCATCACTAAATTGTCTTAGACGAATACGTGAATTGTTTAGTTATTTATGTGGCATTAACGACTTTAATTAACTGATAATATAGTCGTTGAGTTAATATTCATCACTAATATAGGAAATAAAGGGGAAGGAAGAGGAAGATAGCCCCAAGAGCTGGGATGAAATTTGGATAGTTTGGTCCCTAAAAAATGTTATGAGACACATATTAGTCACCGGCAATATCATAGAAAGGGACGATTTTTTTCATAAGAAATTAAAGAATACTATGAATTTTCTTAATTTATTCATAAAATAATATTAACCCGATACATTAAAATGAAAATATTACTAGTATTTGTGATTTTTGCCGGAGTAATATATGATTTATAGGTTTTATCAAAGGAAAAATGACTGTTATTGGAGTGGCTAACATTCATAAATTCTATAACATGGTTAGATTATTAAATCCTATCATTGTTGATGCACATAAGAATCAGATCTAATCTAAGTGGAAGATGATTGTATTCAGGATTGCGTGTTTGTTTATTTCTCCATTACTACGAAAAAGTGTAATCATCGGAAAAGTAGTGGTAGTGGATTTGCTAAACTGCCTTCTTTCAATGGATATGATGCATAATGATTGATAATAGAAGAGTGTTTTAGTTAGGAAGCAATTATCAACAATTTATTTTTGGCAAGAAAGGCAATCATTAATATTCTGGAAACTATTTTGTCAAGAAAAAGTATACTGCTTGAAACGGAATGATCCCGGTCATTGCACACAATAGAAACTTATGACATGGAATATCACATATTCACCTAAATCAGTAAACCCTACTTAATCCCTTGTGATCATAATTCAACCTAAAAAAAAGTAAACATAAAATCCAAATAAATTTAGTTGATAAAAACTTGGATTACTATATGCAACGAGAGGTGTGTTCAAGTCCCCGATATCAGCATGAGCATCTTCTATGTGAGTAATTTGTAAATATTTCTGCAACATTCTTTAAGTTTTGATACAAGTATTGACTTTGACGACCCTTTAATATTCAACTAAACTAAAATATATTCTATATAACACTAACGACTAACAATATGGTGCAAAATAGTCGACAAATAACTTAATCCCTTAATAATAACATCTTTTGTGTCCGTGTTCAATTTATGCAAAATCGCAATAAAATACCCTCAACAACACGAAGCTAGACATTGAAACTTCTGATTTCGCGGTGAAAAAACACTTTGAATTGTGTAAATTTGCTTCGGAAAGTGGTTCCTAACACACAATCATGGATTCAATTCTAATCATTTATGTATGAGAAACAAATGTTGGGAGAGCATAGTTCATTAGATGAATTTTCTTATATTAAAAAACTTAATCTCAATCCTTCTATTGCAGATATATATTAGCATAAACTAACTAACCCATCCATCATCAACTTCAAATGTAAAGAGGAGTTTAATTAACATTTAAAAATATTTTTATCTTTTTAAAAAATGCATATAAATCAATAAAAATTGATGTACATCCATATGAATCAAATATATGAACTTTTATAACTCACCGTCTCTTATAAAAAATAATTCGAATAGTCCCCGTGAGTTTAACTCAGTTGGTAGGGACAATGCATATTTTATGTAGGGTTTAAACCCTGGACACTCTCACTTCTCTATATTTAATTATGGGAGCTCCAGCCACTAGACTACTTGACAAAAAAAATAAGAGTTATGTTATTTGAACAATCATTTGTTGGACAACTTATGAGACAACCATATATTTAGAAAGAAAAGTAGGTATTGATACGAAAACCAAAACAATAGAGAGAAAATAAAAACTTAATGTAAGTATGAGAGAGAATGTTATCATAGATATTGTGAAAAAATGATCGTAAAAATATCATTTCTGAAAAAGTAATTCTATTTAAGAGAGTGGAGTGGCAGTAATGGTAATTGATGTAAACACAGAGGTCAAAAAGAAGAAAACCCCTTTTATAGAAATGAATGAGAGAGAAAGATAGCTTCAAATTTGAAAGGAGTGGCCGTTTGAATTTAGAAGTTGAAACCAAATCCATTGTTTTCACATAAAAGCTTCTCTTTCTGAAAAATTGAATGCAACCCAACAAAGCTCATTAACTATTCCACCCTCTCTCAAATTTAAACCACATTGTCCTTTCTCTTTCTCTTTCTCTTTCTCTTTCTAGAGAGAGAAACATTTTAGAGAGAGAGTAACACAATGACTGGGCTTGTCATGGTTACCAGAGGCGGTGGATGCGGTGGAGGAAGCAAAAGAACAAGACCAACACGAACAGAAGAAGAAGAAGAAGAAGAAGAACAGCAGAACCAGCTTTCATTGGTTGCGTTGCTTTTGGCTGCTATAAGAAAATCAATGGTAGCATGCAGAGTAGATAGACCAGATCATGAAGTCATCTCAACCGTTCATCAAATGGAGATCGGATGGCCAACTGATGTTCAGCATATTACTCATGTTACCTTTGACCGTTTCAATGGCTTTCTTGGTCTTCCTGTTGAGTTTGAAGTTGAGATCCCTGGTCGTGTTCCTAGTGCTAGGTAAAACAACATTCAACTTTTACTTTCTTTTTTTTTTTTGTTAGATTTCTAATGGGTCAAATAAAAATTTGATTTTTTTAGTTGGTTTTGTTAGATTTCAAAAAGGTCTTAAAAAAATTTGATTTTTTTTTTTTTTGTGGGAAGAGTTTTTGGTGTAATGGGTGTGTTTCTATGTGTGAGTGTGTGGAGAAGAAAGAGAGAGGATAGTGTATGGGATTTTGTCTTTCATGTGTGAAGTGAAGCCAAATTGAGGGTCTTATTTTCCCCTTACTGAAAAGTGTTTTTGTGTAGTCCAGAAAATGCTAGAACTATAGATTTGTACCTTATGAAATGAAATTCCTTTTAACTGGTGTTGTGATCTTGTAAACTATTGTCCTAGATAATATTTACTAAAGGGCAAAACTTGATATTTTTGGGGGTTTGGTGGACATGAATTGTGTGCTTTGGTAGCATATGAATAGGGTTAAGGTTCTTCAAATACATATACATCAGAAGTCGTAACTACTTGTGCAAAATTGGTTGAAGCTTGAACTGTTCTATCTTTTTTTGAGAGATATTTGAGAATATGACATAATGTTTTCTAAACTCAATCCCTTATTTGACGCTAGAGCACATTTGATATGCAGCACTGCAGATCGAATATATATCTGGTGTCCAATACTCGTCGATGTCAGACACCAGTATGACACCAACACATTTGATCATTTTCACCCAATTTCATTTCCTCATATTATTGTCATTGTTTGCATGTTGGTCTTGTGTCTGTGTCAACCAATTTCATAGCATTTTTTGTCTTTGACCGTTTTTGCTGCATCGTTCTGACTTGCAAATTGCTGTCATCTATGCTTGCAGTGTAAGTGTGTTTGGCGTGTCAGCAGAATCCATGCAGTGTTCTTATGATTCAAAAGGAAACAGTGTCCCTACTATTCTCATGCTAATGCAGGACCGTTTATATTCACAGGGAGGATTAAAGGTACTTAGTGTATGATATGTTTTGTCATTTTTTAACATTATTAATGTCTAGCGAGTAGTCATTTGATTTCTCATTTCAATGAAATTTCAGGCTGAAGGTATATTCCGCATAAACCCGGAAAATAGTAAGGAGGAGCATGTGAGGAACCAGTTGAATAGTGGAATTGTGCCGGATGACATTGATGTCCACTGCTTGGCGGGACTAATCAAAGCGTGGTTCCGAGAGCTTCCTTCGGGAGTACTAGATGGACTTTCCCCTGAGCAAGTTCTTGAGTGCAACACAGAAGAAGAATCTATTGAGCTTGTGAAGCAGCTAAAACCAACCGAGTCTGCCTTACTCAGTTGGGCTATTGATCTCATGGCTGATGTTGTCCAAGAGGAGGAGTTTAACAAAATGAATGCAAGAAACATTGCCATGGTTTTTGCTCCAAACATGACTCAGGTAATTAGTAAAAGTATGCATACCCTTTGTTTAATGTTCACATTTTCCTATAATGTTATCCTAATTTTTTGAAGACAGAATAATCAACCTATCATGGCCATATTTCAAATTAGCATTTGTAGTTTCCATTATCAAACAAGTTGCAATAATGTACTTTTTTTCTTACACATAAAGAAATTTGAATACTGAAAAATTGTCTAATTGTATTTTTAATTTATGTGCTTTTAATCTATGTTGTTTATTGTTTTAGAAATGTGCTTTTAATGGACCTGTCTCGTTTTACAGATGTCCGATCCTCTAACTGCTCTAATGCATGCTGTTCAAGTGATGAACTTGCTCAAGACATTGATAATGAAAACCCTTAGGGAACGTGAAGAAACAGCAACGGGTGGATATTCACCCATGTCCTTTCGCACATCATTTCGCCGTTCAGAGGATGAATATGACAGTCAACGAGAAACCGCAACAGGTGGTTATTCACCCATATCCTTTCACTCATCATATCGCCCGTCTGAGGATGAATATGACAGTCAACGAGAAATAGACGCTAGCGGTGAATTGAGAAGGACTAAATCAGATTTTGATGATCATGCTCATTACAGAAATAGCAGTCAGGAGGAATTGGAGGCTGAATCTCTGAGCGAGATAGAAGATTGCTTCTTAAAAAAGTTGGATGAGCACACCAAAGAATTCTCAGAAGAACCTGAAAGTTATTTGCAAGAGTATGTGAGCTCTAAAAGTTGCTGTGACTATAGTGTGGAACCTGCTGTACCAATTACTGATAGCGAAATTGTGAAGTCTTGCTTGAGTTTCGACAGAGAAAAGTTCAATGCTGACACAACGATTCCGTTACGTCTAGGATGGACAGACACCGAAGATGTGGAGATGATTGATAAATTTACGGATTCTGTTTCGCCTGTGCCGCGGCTCACATCTAGCTAAGAACTTGTTTTATTTTTTTTGTAGTTTTGAAGTACCTTGTTTCAGATTTTGTCTGTACAACCAGGTGTGCTTGTGTAAATGATTACTTCCTGGAGTAGGAACTGTTTGCTTATTGTGGATTCTGGGCAGGTTGTGTTCAGCTTAGGGCTGAATATGAGCTGGTTCTGTATGTTTCTGTACTTGACAACTCTAATTATGACAAATGGGAGTGGCTATTGGCTAAAGAGTAGCCACATTTTCATACTTCACTTGGGTGAATGTTCTAAGCATAGAGTTACATGAGATGATGCTTGCTTGCTATTTATCTTGTTTATGATCGTAATTCGATAGATTCTTCGTTGTTTGACTAGATTGACTTTAGAGTTTAGGCTTTTATAGATAAATCTGTTTGTACTTGCAAATTTAACTGGGGTCAAAGTTGTTTGTTGTTGACTTCTCACACACTCTGCAATGGGTTGGGTATTTGGAAAAATTTCCAACCTTATTTGTGTAAGGCTTCATTTGGCTTGGACTCTGTCCATTTCTACTATAATTTCTTGACCTAAGAGAGAGCAACAAACTACATTTTGATCTAAAATAAATAACTTAAGTATGTACCAGTCTTATGACGACTTCTTTTGTCGAACCAGTGCAATTTGATTTTGATTACAGTAGTTGTGTACGTGTGTTATAAAAAAAAAGTCTTGCTAACAAGTGCCCTAAGAGCATTGTTTATGAAACCTACAAAAGAAAATTATGTCTTGAAAATACAAGTCAAACATTTGTTAAAGTTATAATCGTACGATTTCTAATGCCAAAGTTCCTACTTTTAGATACTTAAACAATGCCCATATGACATTTGTTAGCATTTTCCTAAAAAAAATATTGATTTTTTTTTTTTATATCATCTAGACAATCCTCATTTCTCATCTTACAAACTAGTAAATCTAGATCCATGGAATTGAGTTCAATCCAAAATCTAACACATTATATTAAAATCTATCTTAGATTTGTTACGAGTCGTTCGTGCTATCCACGCTCTAGATCAAATAGTGTTGAAGGTGGAAAAGTGTGAAAAACAACTGGTTTTCACATTTTGGTTGAATTGTAATGCAGGGTAGGTTTTTTATTTTTTTTTATCAAGAAATGACAAAACATAGCAAAAACTACAATCTTAGACGACCAACTCGAAGAACATCATCCATAAGGAGTGGTGCAGTTGAGGAGGGCAAAAAATTCAAGACTTTAAAGCATTTGAAGAAGCACCATACTTAAGAAGCTAGACACTATATGTTAGTAAATGTTTTCTATGGAAAAAATATATTTTCTATGGATGCATTCACGTAAGTACAAGGAATGAGCACATGTTCATAGTGACAAAGTAGAAACCGATATCTAGGAATGTGTTTTTTATACGGAATCGATGCAAAGAATTGTACTAAAAAATACCCTATACCAAAGAATGAACACATTTTCATAGTCACAAAGTAGAAACTGATATCTATGAATTTATTTATATATCGAATCGAAGCAAAGAATATCCTTTCGCACTTTTTCCCATTCTTACATACATTGTTGCACTTTTGTCATAATGTTAAGATTACTGTTCTTCGTCCAGCACATTTCGCTCCCACCCAGCAGAACTTCAAAAAATACCCCTGCGTTAGTTAACTAACGCACATGTAAAAAAACTAGACTTAGTTTTTACACATGCGTGACTTAAGTCACGCTACGTGAGTTAATTCACGCTGGTTTTCAAAATTCAAAAGTAGAGTGTCTTTTAAGAAGTCTGCTTCATGTGTGTACTTTAATAACATAAGGCATATGCTAACAAAAGACATGTTTACTTGTGATGATATATTCTGATATAGATGTGAAAAACAGTTAGCAAGACACGTTGACTTGTGATAATGTATGCTGATATAGATGTGAAAAACATATGTATCTAACCTATTGTTAGATGATCACAATTATATATTAACTATTAAAATATTAAAGTATTAATAAGCAACAAGTCGCGCATGTTATGGCTTCTCAAAAGGCAAAACGCTGGAATTAAAGTATACACATGAAGGAAAACCAGCGTGAGTTAACTCACGCAGGTGTTAATTCCAGCGTGAGTTAACTCACGCAACGTGACTTAAGTCACGCATGTGTAAAAACTAAGTCATGTTTTTTTACACTTGTGTTAGTTAAATAATGCAGGGGTATTTTTGGAATTTCAGCTAGGCGCGAGCGAAAAGTGCAGGGGGTAGAGCAGTAATCTAATGTTAAACATAGGGAAAGATTGTCTCACGATTGCTTCACGGCTGTACACTACCACATGCCTTTTTTTCAACGGAATTGCTGGTTATAGCGAAAGGATGAAGCACGAATCATCCCGATAGGCTAAAAAAAAATCCTTAATTTTTGCAACTGAATTGTGTGATTGGTGGGGGGTCCCGTTTTTTTTGTTTGTTACCACTACACTTAGCCTATTGGGATGCTTTAGCTGGCATTTCTGTCATGGTGTTTAGCATCACTCTTTTTTCAATTAATTATATATCTTTTTTTTTATTAACCCTTCTATTCGCAGAAAAAAAAAGGTTTGGGTAATTCAAAGTTTGATCATGAGATAAATATAAAGTCATCAAGAATTGTTTCACTTAAAAATCAAACTTGATTCTTTCAAACGATTTGTTATTTGATGAAGTTTATTAATCACTTATATGTAACTATATATCATTTGTGTAACAAAAAAAAAACTATATCATTTCGTTTGAATATCCTATCTATTGGAGATGTTTTGATCCGACATTTGTTAGCGCTCTCCGAGAATAAAATTGGACAACAAAACGATTTTTTATTTTTTTTTGTTATATGTATCACACAATTAATAACAAAAATAATAATTATTATATGGCGAGAGGGACACATTAAAAAGTTATTGTTATTAATTTATATTTAAAGTAAAGCTAAGGGAATTAAAAGCTCCCATGTAATGGGAAAATATGGAAGAAAAGCAGCCTAAGCAAATACTACATTCAATATTGAATCAAGATGCCAAGCAAGCTTCCCAGAACCTCCTATTCTTTTCCATCTCATCCATTGACTCATTGCCTAAATCAAAAGACACAGAGCATTTCTTCTTCTTATGTTGATCATTTTTCTTATGATGATAATCATCATCATCATCATCTTCACTACAATATGATCTTCCATAAACAACATCTTTCTCCTCCTCATCATCTTCTAATCTCTTCTCATCATCATCATCATCATCACGCCATGATTGATCATGCTCATTGACAGCAGATCCATCATTGCTGCAAGACATAGCATCGTCATTATCATCATCATACACTGATCTGGCTATGTCATAATCCATATTGATATTAGGATCAAAAATATCAGCTTCAGAATCACCAGTGGCTTCATAAAGACCATAAGAGAAAAAATCACCACTGTTTTTCTTCCTATCCATCGATCTAGTAGTGATCAATATGAGGCTACTTTTTTGTTTTAGTATGATGTATTAGAATCCTAGAATATAATAAGTGTTCTATAGTATTGGTTTGAAAAAGGAAAGAGAAGAAAAAGAGAAACAAAATAAACGTGGGGGTCAATTGTTTGACACTTTCTGTTGACAAGAACCGACCAATGTCCCTATGCTTTAATTTATACTAGCCTCCTCCAAATTGGACTCAATTTTGTTGGTTATTATTAAAATAAGGAAAAAGATGCAGCTATGTATGAGTAAAGTTGGTGAAAATTTTCTAGAAGCATGGCAACAAATGCATGCACACATGAATAGTCTTAGAAAACACATGCTCTCTTCTAGAAGACTAGAAATGGTAACGACTAGAATATATGGGTAATGATTTAACGTGAATAGATTCTCCATCCTTGTCATAACTTATCCATATTTATTTATGCATCTAAATAGAAGTTGTTGGTTACGTGATTTATCTTGATTCACGAACCATATTTCACAATATATTAATATGTGACGGTTAGAACGGTAAACTTAAAAGATTGGACGTTAGAAATAATCATTGATCTAATAATAAATAAAATTAATGTTGAAAATTTACTATGGTTTTTGTCATTATATTAACTAATAAATCGTTTTTATCATATTAAAAAATAAAAAATAAAAATTTAGATAAGTAGAGTTTCGAAATCCATATTTATTAAATTACGATCATTCATTAAAGATGTTTTCTCATCGACAATAAATATTGAACACATAATTTTGCAGATGACTGAACCAATCTTCATTAACTTTGTTACATATCATATTGAATCGTTGATCTTTATTTATATATATATATATATATATATATATATATATATATATATATATATATATATTGAACAATTATACTTGTTTATTATTTTTATTAAATTATCAATTACTTTTCCATTTCACCATGATGGATCGATGTTTTTCATTTGTACGAATCCTAAT
>Ga0315913_1005743_pt1 | contig 15044 bp, 11 predicted proteins | sample MpolsnodulesMG_FD_207736 | JGI IMG/M metagenome (GOLD analysis project Ga0315913, IMG submission 207736) | Medicago polymorpha root nodule microbial communities from Los Angeles, California, United States - small nodules | ecosystem: Host-associated > Plants > Roots > Nodule | place: USA... | reverse complement strand
ATTGGATGAAGGTGAGTTTGAGATAATTTCAAATGCAACATATGCTAGAGGCATAGGAGAAACTTCAAACCTACTGCAAAAGTCAAGATAAAGTAAACGTGCGTATCCCAACTCGAGTTTGAAGAATGTTACAGTGTCCACTTATGAAGGCAGCGTTGGTTTAGGGGGGAGTCCAAAAAGCACACGTTAGAGATTATTAGTAATTAATCGTAGTCATTAATTAATATTTAAGAGTCAAGATTTGTTACTATGCGAGTCAATAGATATCTTCTCATATGTTGCATTTTTGTTGTAGTCATGTCGCATTATCCATAACCATGTCATGTCTGGTTTCGAAGTTTGTGCTTAATAGGATATGAGTATTCCTTTTCTCTAAAATGTAGGTATAAAAGCAATTTCTATGGTACATAGTATCCTTACTCATATCAATGATGTCATACTCATTTTTTGGGAACTTAAATCTTACTCATTGTCATCCGTAATTTTAATTGTAAATCTTAATAACAAAGTTAAAGATATTTGAAAGGACAAATGCATAAATAATTTGTTTTGAAAAATTCTTCTATGTAATTTTGCATTGAAAGCAAGGTGTTGTTAAAATAAATAATTAATTAAAATTTGATTGAAGTTTATACGTTTTCTCTTTTCTTTGTTGTACAGGGATGATGCTAAGCTTGTAGAAGGAATAGTTCAAGACGTATTGACGAAGTTGAATCAAGTGGACCAAGGTAAGTCAAAAGGACTTGTAGGAATCGAAAAGAAAATTTCATTTATAGAATCATTGCTACATTTAGAGTCGGAAGATGTTCATGTTCTTGGAATTTGGGGTATGCCTGATATTGGTAAAACAACTATTGCTGAAGAAGCATTTCTCAAACTACGTTCTAAATATGAAAGTTGTTGTTTCATGGCTAATGTAAGAGAAGAATCAGAAATATATGGCAAAAGCAGTTTGAAGTTAAGAAAAAAGCTTTTATCCACCCTATTAGAGGAAGAAGATTTGAAAGATGACCTGATAAATGGATTACCTCCTTTGGTTAAGAAAAGGCTTCACCGCATGAAGGTTCTTATCGTTCTTGATGATATCAAAGATGCAGAGCAACTAGAAGTTTTGATGGGATTAGTTGATTGGTTAGGAGCAGGAAGTAGAATCATCATAACTACTAGAGATAAGCAAGTACTTGCTGGAAAAGTTGATGATATATACGAGGTTGAGCCATTGGACTCTGCTGAATCTCTTCAGCTTTTTAACTTGCATGCCTTTAATAAACAAAAACATCTTGAAATCGATTACAATAAGCTATCAATGAAGATGGCCGAATATACCAAAGGTGTTCCACTAGTTCTTAAAGCTTTAGCTAACCTTCTTTGTGGGAAAGATAAGGACATATGGGAAAGCCAAGCAAGGATTCTTAAAGTAGAGCAGATTGAAAATGTACATGATGTTTATAAATCGATGTACACTAACCTTGATTATCATGAAAAGAATATATTCTTGGATATTGCCTGCTTTTTTGTCGAATTGAAGGTGAAACATGACCTCATAAAACTTCTATTGAAAGATCGTCGTTATTCAGTGAGCACTAAATTAGACAGGCTAAAAGATAAAGCACTTATAACTATTTCTGAACAAAGTATTGTATCAATGCATGACATTATACAAGAAACAGCTTGGGAGATTGTTCAACAAGAATCAGTTGAAGAACCTGGAAGCCGAAGCCGGCTATTGGATCCTGATGACATTTATGATGTACTGAAATATAATAAGGTAAATATTTTTCATTGAAGATTTGATTACTTTTGATTTGTTTTCTAGGAAATGTTGGTTATATTAATGTTTGAAACTTTTCTACTGCATTTTTAACAGGGAAGTGAGGCCAATAGAAGTATGGTCATCAGACTATCTGAAATTAAGGAGCTGCAGTTAAGTCCTCAAGTATTTGCCAAGATGAGCAAATTGAAATATTTGGATATTTACACAAATGAGTCTCCAAAGGAAGGGAGTTTGTCTCTTCCTAGAGGGCTTGATTACTTGCCTAATGAACTGAGATATCTTCGTTGGGAGTATTACCCTTTGGAGTCCCTGCCATCCAAGTTCTCTGCCGAAAACCTTGTTACATTGAGCTTTCCTTATAGCCGATTGAAAAAACTTTGGCATGGAGTGAAGGTTAGTAATGTATATATTCTAAGAGATTTTGATTCCCCAAAATATTATCACATTTTAATCATTTATTATACCTAAAAATGTGTCAACATTAGTCTGTAGTGAACTTCGTCGAGAGCTTGGGTAAAAGCTCTCAAATTTTAGTTGCAAGTTAAATATGCTTGAATGGTTGAAATCAATTATTTTTACCACCAAGATTCAATAGTTTTTTTATATGCTCACGGACTGGCGTAGTTCGCTACAAATAAAGACCAAAGTTGATACATATTTAGAAGGACTAAAAACATATACATTCTACCATTCTTTTAAATTCAGATTCAATTATCTCACAAGTTTTGTCTTGGTTTGTTCTAAATGGAAAGATCTTGTGAATTTGAATGTCCTTATACTCTCTTCATCCACACTCCTAACAGCGCTATCAGACTTTTCACAGGCCACAAGTCTTGCAGAATTGGACCTCCAACTCTGTGCAGGGTTAACTAGTGTCCAGCCATCTGTTTTCTCTCTCAAAAAGCTTAAGGAATTCACAGTGACCCCAAAGAATATGAACATATTAAATTTAGAACTCACGAGTATCAAAGAACTACTCTCATCAATTGGACTTCAAACCGAACTCAAAACGTTACATCTAGGACACACTCATATTGAAAGCTTGCCAAAAAACAAGAATCTTACAAGGCTGAAACATCTAGACTTGCATCATAGCAGGGAGCTTCAAGCTCTACCAGAGCTTCCTCCATCACTAGAAACACTAGATGCTGATGGTTGTGTATCACTAGAGAATGTAGCATTCCGTTCAACTGCTAGTGAACAACGTAAAGAAAAGAAGAAAAGGGTTACGTTTTGGAATTGCCTTAAACTGAATGAGTCATCTCTCAAGGCAATTGAGTTGAATGCTCAAATTAACATGATGAACATTTCAGACCAACATATATCCACATATGATTGGGACTATGATCACAATCGCAACCAAGGCATGTACGTGTATCCAGGTAACGAAATTCCAGAGTGGTTGGAATACAGTACAAGTACAACTAGACATGATTACATAGCCATTGACCTTTCTTCTTCTCCTTATTTCTCTAAGTTAGGCTCCATTTTTGGCTTCATCATTCCTACCATCTCATCTGAGGGTTCGATTCTGAAACTCAAAATCAGTGATGGTGAAGATGAAGGTATCAAAGTGTATTTGGACAGACCACATTATGGAATTGAATCGGATCACGTTTATCTACTGTATGACCCAAGATGTTCTCATTACCTGGCTAGCCGAGTCAATACTCAGTTGAAGGTTAAAATTCAGGTCAGCGCATTCTCAAGAACACTGACATCACATTATGTGCCAGTGCAGTTAAGAGGTTTTGGAGTTAGCCTTGTAACATCTTCCGATTATGACAAGTTTAAACAGAAATTGGAATTTGGTGATGGTAGTGTTGTTCCAGAAAATAGTATGTGTTCGGTGGAAGAGAGATCAATGCTTCTATGAATTAAAAAGCTAGACAGTTCAGTTATTTCTGTTGCCTGTTTTACTTGCATGCTTTAAATGTGTTAAGGTAAATTCGAACATGAATTTGATTGAATTATTGCCCTTGTGGCAGCTTGTATTGCTATGAAGTAAGTTTATGTGGCTTTTGTAACTATTTTTCCATCCTTATTGTTTTGTCTCAGAATTCAGAAAATTTCTAGAGATGCATGACTCGTTTATCAGTATACATAAATTTCTAAAAAGTATGAGGCACTGTGTATGTATTAGTGGTTTTGCAAATAAATTTATACCCACCTACCTCAACATAACTTCCAAACGCTGTTGGTTTATCCTTCAGAAGTAACTTATTCCTCAATCAATGGCAATACGACCCTGTTTGAATAAACAACTTAATCATATAAGTGCTTATGCATAAGTTACTGTTATAACAAAAGATAAAATAAAGTAAAATTGTTTTCTTATAAGGTATAAGCTAGTATTTTCATACACTATCATCGAGAGCTTGTGGAAATAAGTCAAAAAACTCATGGACAGGTTATAACTTGTTTCATAAGCTGTCCTGAACTGTCTCCAAGTGTTTCTACCGGTAAATAAATTCAAATAAGTCAATCTAAATAGAATTATATCTACATGGAGATTATGAATACACCACAAAAGCCTAATATTGAAATTTGGAGGAAATTACATCATAATGATTGTTGTCAATGAATGTCTAATTGTGGTGCTGAGTGGTGAACTAATTCATGTAATTCAATGATCTTATGCACAAATTTATAACAGAATAAAGTAAAAGTGAAAGTTGGTTCAATGTAAACATTTTTAAAGAGTAAGCACTAATTTGACGAAAAAAGACCTGCTAAAAACTTTAAATTAATTTAAAGGTTCTCTGGTGCAGTTTTGCAAATTATACAAATTTTGAACTACTAAAGCACTAATTTGTGGCATAACTATAAAGTCTTATGTAGGAAATTCATACTATGGCATACGCCAAACCTACTTGATTGTTGGAATTAGTTGTTGGACACCTTTCTAAGACATTGTAGGCTTCCATCAGTGTTTGTTAAGGTCGTAAGGTATAAAACTGCATCTCTAATGACCATGGCAGCACCATAGGTCACAGTCCCACGTTTGTATGACGGAATTTTGGCCATCGGCAATTGACAACTTTACAAATGATCTTACCTTCACACTGTCAGTTCAGTTAATTTGAGTCAAATATCTCAGTTGCTACGAGATCCTCATGATGATGCATATTTATTAATCAAAGAGAGATTTTATTGTGCCTTATCTTGTTGTTTGTGATCACCATGGATCCCAAGTTACCTTACCTTCATAGACTTTGACATGTTTGGCGTTCGTGTGTAATGTGCAGGCTCAACTTCTACTAGTAAAGTTAAATCCTTCTGCAACATATACCATTGAAGCTTCACTCTCTGGAGGGGATATTATCTTTACGGATGATGTTAGCTTTGAGGTCTTTATGGATCATTTATTGAGATTAGTAGTTCAACATATTTTATTGTTTTACGCAAGGGAAAACAAGAAGAAGAAGAAAAAAAACTTTGTACAGAGGACATGATGAAATGAAAACATGACTAAGTTGAGGATACTCCTGCGAAATCTTCCGGAAGACATCGAAGATAGCACATGTTTTGGCTAACTAATGTGCACACTCAATTGTATATAGATTTCTTTTTTTTTGGCACAATGTTTGTGTATATAGATATAAACCAAACTTATTGCAAGGACTTTTCTTGACAAACTTATTGCAAAGACTTGGTCCACCCAAATAGTAATTTTTGTTTTTTTCCTTGTGGAAAAATATAAGATAAGAGATGAGAAGTCATCACAGAGTAAGTTTCCTGACAATTACTGCAAAGACTTCATCCACTAAATTCTCATCACCAAAGTCTTATTAAATACTTTAATAAAAAAAAAGTAGTAAACGTTATGGTCAGAAATATAAGGTGATTTAAACAACTTTTTAAACAATTACACCTAATCTTTGTCCCCATTACATACAATTCGTATGTATACACAGAAAATAATATTAAATTAATCTTGTTAAATATTGACAAAGTAAGTATTCAATTCAATCATGAGACAAAACTAGCTTCAAAACTTCATTATTTATAACAAAAGAGTAGTAAACATTATGGTCACAAGATAGAAACAGTAATATTGACAATATCAAGTCATTACTCATTAGGCAATTATAATTTACAGTCCAATATCAAGTACTAAACTTCGTTGCCTTTTTCTTCCTACTATTCTTTTCTTTTTGCAGATATCTTGAGGCTCCCTCCAAAATGAAAATTTGTGAATCCAGTAGTAGCATAAGTTTGTTTCTTTATCTCACTCTCTTGCTTATTTTAAAACCGAAGGGTGTAGTTCCAAATCCAATTTCAAACAAGATATTTTCTCCTTCTACCTCTATCCCTGCACCTCAGATAAAATATGATGTCTTTGTTAGCTTCAGAGGTAGTGACATTCGCAAAAATTTCCTTAGCCATGTCCTCGAGGCTTTGTCGCGAAAGCGAATCATTGTTTTTTCTGACAAAAAGCTAAAAACAGGAGACGAATTATCAGCAATTCAAAGAGCAATTGAAAAATCATTGATTTCATTGGTCATATTTTCTCCAAACTTTGCATCTTCACATTGGTGTTTGGACGAGCTTGTGAAAATAGTCGAGTGCAGAGAAAATTATGGTAGGGTTCTAATGCCAGTTTTCTACCAAGTATATCCCTCAGATGTACGGCATCAAAATGGGACTTATAAAGATGCTTTTGCTCAACATGAACAAAAGTATAGTTTGAATAAGGTGCAAAGTTGGAGATCTGCTTTGAAACAATCTGCTAATATGTCTGGATTTGATTCATCACTTTTTTTGTAAGTGTCCTTTCACAAATAAATTTTCATATTTATCACTATTTATTTATTTCATATCCACTACATGTATGTTATAGTAAAGTGAGGACAGAGTCCACTACATGTGTATGAAGGAAAGTTAATCTATGAATAATGCCATTTGAGGTAAAGAAAGGAATTAGAGGTTTAAACTTACCTCATCCATCTGTTTGAAGTAAATATTTTGATTTTGTACTTTGCCCATACAACACGCAGAACAAAACACTAAATTGGATTTATGGGATAAATGTATGTTACAGATGGATAGTGTGGTCTTAAGTTCCTTATGATGTCGGTGACCAAGTCTATAATGCCGCAATGTATATACAAAGGGACCTAGTGTTGTGGCAGTGTGATTATTGAGAGCAAACATTAGATGAAACTGAATTAATATATGGACTATAACTTGTTTTGGGGTTAGCAGTTATGAGTAAAAGCAGGTCGATATTTATATGAATAGAATCCCTTTAACTGATTCGTGCTTAGCCTAGCTTGTTAGTTACAATGTAAACAATCTATATAACAGTTTGAGAATTGTTATTCCACAGGCTATACATAGTAGGGTACAATAGGATATTTATATACTCTAATAAAACCCTCACTTGGAGCCTATAGAAGGGGATAGATGTTGATTGTAAACCAAACAAGTAAAGCAAGAAACTAAAGCATTCTCTCAAGCAATAGATGTTACCCTTCTCTCAAATATTCTATCTACCTCATTTCCCCTTAAAAGCTTACCAAAATCTTCTCCATTCAACAAAGTGGAATAAGAGCTTAGGTTTCTATAAGAAATCCTTCTACAATAACAGCAAGCAATGGAATGACATTCTTCCAAGTTCCATTTCTAAAGGAGAACACCTACGATAATTCGAGTATCAAAATGAAGGCTCTTCTCGAGGAACATGGCGTTTAGGTGATTGTTGTAAAAGGCTATAAGGAATCAAAAGATGAAGACTCACTAACTCAAGCACAAAAATCTTTTGAAGGATTCAAGAAAGAGAGGCAAGAAAGCTCCCTTCCTCTTCTACCAAGCATTGTATGAAGATGAGTTTGAGAAACATAGAAAAACCTCAAATGAGAGATTATTAGTAGTTAATCATATACATAAATTAATATTTAATAGTCAAGTTTGGAGTAACTCTTACTCTAAAGAGTTATTATTCAAGTTGTGAATATTACTCATGTCGCGGTATCCATGTCGTGTCATGTGTCAAAGTTTGTGCTCCATAGGATTTGAGTATTCCTTTTTTTCTGAAATGTAGGTATAAAAGCAAGTACTATAGTACATGTATCCTACTCATTTTTTTGGAACTCAAATCATACTCATTGTCATCCCTAGTTGTAATAGTAAATCTTAATAACAAAGTTGAAGATATTTGAAAGGATAAATACATAAATAATACGTTTTAAAAAATTCTTCTTTGTAATTTTACATTCAAAGGTATTGTTAAAATAAATAAAATTTGATTGAAGTTTACACATTTTCTCTTTTCTTTATTGTACAGGGATGACGCTAAGCTTGTTGAAGAAATAGTTCAAAATGTGTTGACCAAGTTGAGTCAAGTGGACCAAGGCAAGTCAAAAGGACTTGTAGGAATTGAAAAGCAAATTTCACCTATAGAATCACTGTTACATTTAGAGTCAGAAGATGTTCGTGTCCTTGGAATTTGGGGTATGCCTGGGATTGGTAAAACAACTATTGCTGAAGAAGTATTTCGTAGACTACGTTCTAAGTACGAAAGTTGTTATTTTATGGCTAATGTAAGAGAAGAATCAGAAAGATGTGGCACAAACAGTTTGAGGTTAAGCAAAAATCTTTTATCCACCCTATTAGAGGAAGAAAATTTGAAAGATGAACTGATAAATGGGTTACCTCCTTTGGTTAAGAAAAGGCTTCACCGCATGAAGGTTCTTATTGTTCTTGATGATGTCAAGGATGCAGAGCAACTAGAAGTTTTGATTGGAACAGTTGATTGGTTAGGACCAAGAAGTAGAATCATCATAACTACTAGAGATAAGCAAGTACTTGCTGGAAAAGTTGATGATATATACGAGGTTGAGGCATTGGACTCTGCTGAATCTTTTCAGCTTTTCAATTTGCACGCCTTTACTAAACATGAGCATCTCGAAATGGAGTACTATGAGCTATCAAAGAAGATGGTCGATTATACCGCAGGTGTTCCACTAGTTCTTAAAGCTTTAGCTAACCTTCTTTGTGGGAAAGATAAGGACATATGGGAAAACCAGGCAAAGATTCTGAAAATAGAGCAGATTGAAAATGTCCATGTTGTATTTAGATTGATATACACTAATCTTGATTCTCATGAAAAGAATATATTATTGGATATTGCCTGCTTTTTTGATGGATTGAAGTTGAAACTTGACCTCATAAAACTTCTATTGAAAGATCGCCATTATTCGGTAAGCACTAAATTAGACAGGCTAAAAGATAAAGCTCTTGTAACTATTTCTCAACAAAGTATTGTATCAATGCATGACATTATACAAGAAACAGCTTGGGAAATTGTTCGCCAAGAATCTGTTGAAGAACCTGGAAGCCGAAGCCGACTATTGAATCCCGATGATATTTATCATGTGTTGAAAGATGACAAGGTAAATATTTTTCATAGAAGATTTGATTATTTTTGTTCTGTATTGTTGGAAATGTTGCTTATATTGATTGATGTTTGAAATATTTCTACAACTCTTTTAACAGGGAGGTGAGGCCATCAGAAGTATGGCCATCAGATTATCTGAAATTAAGGAGCTGCAGTTAAGCCCTCGTGTATTTGCCAAGATGAGCAAATTGAAATTTTTGGATATTTACACCAACGGGTCTCAGAATGAAGGAAGGTTGTCTCTTCCTCGAGGGCTTGAATTTTTGCCTAACGAACTGAGATATCTTCGTTGGGAGTATTACCCTTTGGAATCCTTACCATCCAAGTTTTCTGCAGAAAACCTTGTTAGATTGAGCTTGCCTTATAGCCGATTGAAAAAACTTTGGCATGGAGTGAAGGTAAGTAATATATATAGTCTAAATATATTTTTAGTCTAGTCACTTTTGGTTCCCCAAAAACTTGTCACAGTCGGATCCTTTAAATCTAAAAACGTGTAAACTTCAGTCTGTAGCTAACTTGGTGGGTCAAAGAGCCTGTGTAAAACCTATCAAATTTTAGTTCCAAATTAAATGTGCTTGAGTGGTTGAAAGCAAGTATTTCTATCACCAAAATTCAATTGCTTTTTTATATGCTCTCTGACTCACGTAGTTTGCAGTTAGCTAGAAATCAAGACCAAAGCTTGACACACATTTAGAAATGAAGGACCAATATAGGACTCGAAAAAAGTAGGGATTAGAAGCAAAAATGATATTTTTAAGGACCAAAGACAATTTTAAACAATATATATTCCAGCATAAGCATTCAGTTAAGTTCAGATTCAATTGGCTCACAAGTCTTGTCTTGGTTGGTTCTAAATGTAACAGGATATTGTGAATTTGAATGTCCTTATACTTTCTTCATCCACATTCCTAACAGAACTACCAGACTTTTCAAAGGCCACGAGTCTTGAAGTAATAAACCTCAGACTCTGTGTAGGGTTGACTAGTGTCCATCCATCTGTTTTGTCTCTCAAAAAGCTCAAGGAACTGGATCTGAGTGGATGCATTTCCCTTACGAGCCTTCAAAGCAATGACACCCATTTAAGTTCCCTTAGGTATCTCTCCCTCTACAACTGCACATCAGTGAAGGAATTCTCAGTGACCTCAAAACATATGAGCATATTGGATTTAGAAGGCACAAGTATCAAAGAACTACCCTCATCAATTGGACTTCAAACCAAACTTGAAAAGTTATATCTAGCGCACACTCACATTCAGAGCTTGCCTAAAAGCATCAAGAATCTTACAAGGCTGAGACATCTGGACTTGCACCTTTGCAGTGAGCTTGAAACTCTACCAGAGCTTGCTCAATCACTAGAAATACTAGATGCTTGTGGTTGTCTATCATTAGAGAATGTAGCGTTCAGTTCAACGGCTAGTGAACAACTTAAGGAAAAGAGGAAAAGGGTTATCTTCTGGAATTGCCTTAAACTAAATGAACCTTCTCTCAAGGCTATTGAGTTGAATGCTCAAATTAACATGATGAGCTTTTCATACCAACATTTATCCACATGGGACCGTGACCATGATCACAATCACAATCAAAGCATATATGTATATCCAGGTAGCAAAATTCCAGAGTGGTTGGAATATAGTACAACTACACAAGATTACATAACTATTGATCTTTCTTCCGCTCCTTATTTCTCTAAGTTGGGATTCATTTTTGGCTTCGTCATTCCAACCAACTCATCAGAGGGTCAGATTGTGAAATTCAAAATAAGTGATGGTCAAGATAACGGTATCAAAATGTATTTAAACAGACCACGTCGTGGAATTGAATCAGATCATGTGTATTTTATGTATGACCAAAGATGTTCTCATTACCTAGCTAGCAGAGTGAATGATCAGTCGAAGATTAAAATTCAGGTTAGAGCATCATTAAAAACACCGACATTACAGTATGTGCCAGTGCAGTTAAGAGGGTTTGGGGTTAGCCTAGTAACCCCTTCAAAATATGACAAGTTTAAACAGCAATTGGAATTTCGCGACGGGAGTGTTGTTCCAAATAATATGTGTCCAGTGGAAGAGATATCAAAGTCTCTAGGAATTTAAAATTCTAAATGTTCAGTTATTTCAATTGTCTGTTTTACTTGTGTTAAGTTTATGTAATTGTCTAGAGAGGCATGATTTATAATTGTCTGTACTGCCAGAGAGGTTTTCTTGGAGGAACGGATTGTCAGTTGTATCTCCTGCCACTGACCTGCAACTGCAAAAGGAATCATGTAGTTAATAACAACTTCAAGGTTAGAATCGCGGTGAGTTTGATGGAATCACGGGGACACGCTAACTTGATTTTCCATAATTATAGCACAAGCATTTATCAATATAAGTGCTTCTTAAGTTATTCCTAAGATATAAAATAAAAAAATCAAATTATTTTCACATAAGGTATAAGCTAAAATTTTCATAATCTATTATGAAGAGCTTATGGAAATAAGTTGAAAACAACTCATGGACTAAAAAGTGGTGAATTTTAGAGGAAAATTATTGACAACGAAGATAGGAGAAAATTACAAGTACGTGAAGAAAAATCAAATGCAGCATTGCTTAGTGTAAAGTACTACTAGGGAAGGTTTTCATTGTATTGTTTGGACCAACCAGCACCCTTCATAAATCTCATGGATATTATTTTTTCCGTGAATTTCTCTCTCTCTCTCTCTCTCTCTCTCTCTTCAATTAGAAATGTCCATTGAATTCAGAGGATTTTGACTCCAGTACTGTAACAGAACGAATAATAGCAACACACTACAACTTTTAACTAAAAAATCACCTTTTTTTCTATTTTTGGAGTGTTTGTTTTTTATTTTAAAAAAATCTTTTTTTTGCTAAAAAAGTCATTTTTAACCTCAAAATGAAAAGCTAATTAAAATAGCATAAAATTAGCATTGGGTATGTCAATGTGTATAATTAATGAGTGGTCATATAGCATAAATAAGATATTAATACCCAGATGTATAAAACCTAAAGGTCATATTAAATTCAACTTTATAACCAAAAATAGACTGCATGACAGATAAAAGCATTCATGTGAGTTCTTTACATTTTTTTATTTTTGTTACTGATTGCAATGCATAAAATACATGACATTCGGCCAAATATTATTAAGTGTAGGATATCCATGTGAGTTCTTGAGGTTTTTTTATTCGTTTGATGTTCATACAATTGCGAAGTAGAGAAAAGTCGCAAAAGCATTCAGGTGAGTATAGATTTTACTTTATCATAGAATGTGAAAAAATGCATTTGATTGCTATTATTGGCAATACCTGAATTCAACAGTTTAATTAATATAAAAGGCATAATGTGATAGCCATATATTTTTTCGTTTCTTACCAATAACAAAAACTTCAATCTTGTTCGATATACATGGAAGAATAGAGAACTAATTTGGAAAATAGCAGTTATCATATCAGTTAATAATAACACGGTTAATACGGATGAAATTAGGTCTAGCTTAAATCGAATTACAAATTCATTGACCAAACTTAACATAAAGACATCTTTTATAAACCAAATCATGAGTCCCAAGCGTAATGACCATCCCTTCCTGCAGCCAACGTGCATTGCGCAAACTTTTCCAACGAACTCCGTAGTAAATATGCTTTAAATCATCACCAACCTGTAAAGTCATTGTCCAATAGTGTCCACTCTCATCAATAAAAGCTATTTCCTTGATATCCTTATGTATGACATCATCGCAAATGCCTTTATATGAATACATCTGGTACATCAGACAAAAAAAATATTCAATGATTATTCGTTCAACTGTTTCATCCTTATGATATCGGTCTACAGATGTGCAAGGTTTAAAAACATATTGATAGGAATGTAGGTAACAATAAATGAAATAAAATATATTGATATAGTTAGTCAAAGTAATACCAGAAAATCAGAAGTCATATCATCCGGTGACAACCACTTTGTCATGGAATTCTTAAAATTGTTTCTATCAGGACGATACGGAAGTGCCACAGTTTCACCTGTAAAACCAGGAGGCTTGTCTTGACCAAACGTTGCACGATCAAGCTTCAGAACTAACAGGGGGTCATGCTTTCGATACTCAAATTCAATGTCATGTCGATTTTTCAAATGAATCACAAAAAAAATTTGTTGAACATAGATCAAAGTTATTCATGCCCCGCTTTTAAGTTATGAATCTTGTCCAACTCACCTGAACCATGCGTGAAACACATATTACCGTATTTCCTGTCAACTACAACTTCATGCTAGTTTAGGGCAGGGTTAATCAAAGTTACATAACGCCACAACTCAGCGCCTATTTCCTTTGTGAGACTTCTTCCCAAACGCAAAACGTCCAGTCAAAATATAAGAATAGAACAAACAGGCATATCAAAAACATCAATATAATATTTTCAATTTAACAGTACATCAGAAACAAAAGACCAAAATTAGTTCTTCGATATAACATCACAATCACAAAGGACAGGTGATAAAATAGGTGTTTTTCAAATAATTTTGATAGTGTTTTAAACTCTCAAAATTCTACAACATAAAAACGTATTTTTTATATAAAGTAAACATCAAACAATCAGGTTTGCTAAAAAACGAAGAGATTTCAGAATATTTCCTTCGTGAAACTTATTCCCAAACGCGCCTCTTCTGGATGGAACTCCACATTATATGTTCTCCATTTAATCCTTATCAATTCTACATAATCTGAATCATGAGGGTGGCATGACCATAGTGATTGATCTGTAATTTGATGCGTAGATGTGATTACCTTAAAGGAAATAGCAAGGAGAAGAAAGTATTGATTTGAGCTGTGTATAGCTTATTGAAACAAATTAAATAACAAACCTTTGCAAGTTTTAAAAGCAAAAGCAAGGATGCCTCTGACAGATTCAGTGTCCATTCTCGTGCTCTATTTTAGTTAGAAATCTTTATGCAATAAAAAGGGTGGCTATGAAGGATAAAAAATCTCATAAGTTTTGAAGAACATTTATAACAAATCGAGTGAGAGAGATAGGTTACTGTAATGGCCTTCCACATTCACTCAATAATGATTACTAGTTAATACATTCCTTATTTATGTCAATTGAACCTACAAAACACAATTGACTACATTCACATCACAAAGGGAAAGGGAATTTGCGTGAATCAACAGCGCATTAAGTGTCATAAACGCATGGGGGAAAATGAGTATTTGAATTCTTTGATGTCATAAACGCATGTTATGGATAATGCGACATGACTACAACAAAAATGCAACATATGAGAAGATATCTATTGACTCGAATAGTAACAAATCTTGACTCTTAAATATTAATTAATGACTACGATTAATTACTAATAATCTCTAACGTGTGCTTTTTGTACTCCCCCCTAAACCAACGCTGCCTTCATAAGTGGACACTGTAACATTCTTCAAACTCGAGTTGGGATACGCACGTTTACTTTATCTTGACTTTTGCAGTAGGTTTGAAGTTTCTCCTATACCTCTTTAGCATATGTTGCATTTGAAATTATCTCAAACTCACCTTCATCCAATGCTTGGTAGATGTCAGACGAGGAAGATAGCTTTCTCGTCTCTCTTTCTTGAATCCTTCAAAATATGACTTTGTGCTTGAGTTAGTAAATCCCCATTTTGTGATTCATTATAGCCTTTTTCAACGATCTTCCAAACGTCATGTGCTCTAAGAACAACCTTCATTTTGTTACTCCAATTATTGTAGGTGCTATCCTTTAGAAAGGGAACTTGAAAGAATGTTCCATTAATCACCATGATTGTAGAAGGATTTTTTTTTTTTTATCGAAACATAAGCTCTTATTTTACTTTGTTGGAATGGAGGTTATGGCGACCTTTTAAGAG
>Ga0315913_1005741_pt1 | contig 15045 bp, 19 predicted proteins | sample MpolsnodulesMG_FD_207736 | JGI IMG/M metagenome (GOLD analysis project Ga0315913, IMG submission 207736) | Medicago polymorpha root nodule microbial communities from Los Angeles, California, United States - small nodules | ecosystem: Host-associated > Plants > Roots > Nodule | place: USA... | reverse complement strand
GACAATTTTTAATACCTTGTTATCATCAAAACTCTAAGGGTAACATATGTTAAACATTTTTCGTTCTAACAATCTCCCCCACTCTAAGGGTAATGTTTGTTAAACGTATTTTGTTCCAACAATTATTAACTACATGTCTCCATGCATGTTAACACTACATTTTCAGCATGGCTTTTTCTCTTCTTCCTTTAGACACATGTCCATGCACTTGGCACTTGCTTCAGCCTTTTCTTCATGCATGCACAAATCACAAGCATGATAATACTTCCTTTTATGCTTAAACATTATTCTCTTAAGATTCTTGGCTTATAGTTCAATAACTCCTTGTTTAGTGAGTAAAGTGGAACTTCAAAGCTTGTTAGTAATTGCATGTCCTTATCATGGATTAGTTTGCCACTTGTTTTGCTTGAGATCACCATATTCTTTGTTTTGCTAAGTACCTTAATATAAGAATTTTTAGTGATTGATTGGAATTGGGAAAATATACTTGCTAATTGATTAGCAATAATCATATCAATTTGTTCTTCACTTAATATTTCTTCCCTTGCTTCGTCCATTAATGGATATTGATGATTGTTAATTCCAATTTGAACAAAATGCATAGCCGGTTGATTAGTAGAGAAATCGGGATATGCTGAGTAAAACTTGAGATAGATAGATCTTTCTCTTGCAATATTTCTTTTGTATGATTGAACTACTTCCTTGAGAGTAACCGGGAACAAGCTAATTTCTTCAAAATTTGCACTTAGATAAATACATTGAATAAGTCCAAATTGGAACATATTGAATGCTAATATCGGTGAAGCTTCAGGAGTGATTACCGCTTTAAGCCCAAAACCATTTTTGCTTACCATATAAAAACAATTGATTTTTTCTTCATTCGTCCAATTTTTAAGTCTGTTAAAATTTTCTTGAAATTTTTCTTCTGAAAATTGTACTTGAAGTTCATGTTCTTTTCTGGAAATAATTGGAAGATCATCTAAGGAAGAAGGAATTCTTCCTAAGATTTTCATCGGAGCTCTTTCTGGTGCCTTACTTCTTATTGTCTCGGAAAAAGTTCTTGGACCCAAATAAATTTCATTTCCTGATTTGTCTAATTCTTTAGGATCCTTCAAAGCCTTCTCCGCTTCTTCCTTTGTAGCGTAGGCTCGGTGAGTAACTCCAAAGATCTTTTGAAAGTGTGGGGCCACCTTGTACCAGTCATCGTAGATTCCTGGAAATGGTCCATTCAAGACCACATACCATTTCTTTGGTCCCCTTACAATAATTTCATCAATTGGACTTTTTCTTTTGATTTGTGACCTTATTAGTTCTATCTCCTTTTCAATTAACTCTACTTCCTTTCCAATTAATTCTTGTTCTTTTAATTTGTGAGCTTTTGGCGCTTCTTTGATTCCAAGTTGTTGGATTAACAACTCTTCTCTTCGTTCCATTCTCTTGATAGAATATCTGCGAGTACGGTCTTTTCTCCCTTGATGTGAGAAATTGAGTAATTATATTCGGCTAATTTCATTTGCCATCGAATAAGTCTTCCTTGTTTATAAGTTCCTTTATGATTTATGTTCTTGAATCCTGCAACATAAGTAGAATCGGTTCTTACAATAAATTCTTTGTCAAGCACATATATTCGATGTTTTTCTAACATTCGAATTAGTGCTAATGTTTCTTTTTCGTGAGTAGGATAATTAATTTCACTGTCTGAAAAAGTTCCAGACATATGTATCTGCATAATAATTCTTTCTTTTGTCCATGAGATTTTGCTTTCAAAACACCTCCCCAATATTCATTAGAGGCATCAGTCTCAATAATAATTAAATCATCATTAGATGGATGATATAATTCTGGAAGGTCCTGACATAAATACTTTAATTTAGTAATAAGTACTTCATCCTCTTCGGTCCATGACCAAATCGAATCCTTCTTAAGTTTTTGCTGAAGTAACTTTCTTTCGGCTGCAAGATTTTTTATAAAACCTTCATTTGAAATGTATGTTAGTAATCCTAAAAACCTTTGTAATTCCATTTTATCCTTTAATTTGGTTGGAAAATTTTGATGTTTTTCCAACGCATGCTTTTGCATTATAATTTTTCCTTTTTCTATTTCTAGTCCTAAATAATTAATTTTATTCTTAGCTATTACAACCTTTTTCTTACTTAATACTACTTCATGCTCAAAACATTTATTTAGTACTAATTCTACCTTTTTAAAATGATCATCTAAATATTTATTTGAAAAAACTAATATATCATCAGTATAAGTTAGACAAAAATCGTTAAATACTTTAAGTATTGTATCCATTCACTACAACATTTTTGGTCTAAAACTAAGGCTGAAAATCGTAGCCATAGTTGATAAAACCATTGTTTTATCTTACGGCAATGCTTTTCTCTCCGTGGTGTTTTAAGGCGTTGGCTCTTCATTTGACAATGGATTTGTTGCATAGAGGAAAACGCAACAATAAAAAGCGTTGCCTATAATTACTCAAAAAATTATTTTAGAACAGCTAAAACCGTTGCCTCTGATTTTAGAGGTAAAAAAACCATAATTTTTCATTATTATATCTCTAACCTGCTTATTCACTGATCAACCAAAGTTTTAAAATGTGAACAGTGTACATATCAACTTTTCACGAGCTTAAATGGTGACAACAAACATTAAATTATAGAGAACTTGATTATAGATGATAAAAACTTTAATCTTAACCAAACACCAAATAAACACTAGTATGAATCAAAATAAATGTCTAACCAAAGTCAATCATTTTGTAATGAATATCAACAATTTAGCCTTAAATGTAAAATTTATTACATTAAAATAAATGTATAACCAAAGTCAATCAATTTTGTCATGAATATCGACAATTTAGCCTTCAATGTGAAATTTATTACATCAAATAATGAAAATAAACAAGAATTAATGAGTCAAATTATTCTTCATCCTCATCTCCGTCCAAGTCATCAAAGAATTGTTCTTCATCCTCTTCTTCGGAGTTATCAAAGAAGCATTCACCACCCATAGATCTATTATTTACCTACAAGATAAAAATAAAAATTAATTCACTATTATACTCACAATATTGCAATGTGGCAGATAGTTCATTCAAAAAAGACTAATCTCCTTAACCGCAAATTATCTTAATTTTACAACTGCGAAGAATCCTTCTACAACACCGGAACAAGACCAAAAGAAAATCAGTTCGAAACAGATAAAACAGGAACAACAAATACTAGCTTAAGGTGCAAAACAGAAACCATCACACAACCGAGGACAAATCAGAGGACCAGAGCTAGACAATTGACAGCATACCAAAAAAAGGGCCTCATATTATATTAATTGAAATGCTTATGTTTCATAATCAGATTTTAGTCTGTTTGCTCGTCCTCCTACTATTTGAGGTGAGATCATGTATCAAATGAGGAGAACTATTCTGATAGTTTCTACCCAGGAAGTTTCGAGCATCCTTGACATATTATATTCTAACATGAAACATTTGAAGGTTAAGGACTTAAAAGACTTTCCTGACATATTATATTCTAACATGAAACATTATATTCCCGGACATATTATATTCTAACATGAAATATTATATTCCCTAACATATTGTATTCTAACATGAAACATTTTTAACAAATAATTAGAGACTAATTTTGATCCCGCATCCATGTTGCATTAAACTTTTATATTTCCATGCTCTTAAATAACAAGATCTCCTTATCACACTCCATCAATTGATGATGCAAATATATAATGTGTCTGTGCTACATCTCTTTCGATGAGCATATTATGTTTAACCCTCTGAAAGCAAGTTTTATGTTTAATTAGAATGTTATATATAATTAGGATTTATCTAGAATTTTGTATTTGATTAAAATTGTGATCAATGTTGTAGACAGCAAAATAGAGTGAAAGGCCAAAACTCTGCCACATAAACACGCCATTGCAGCTTATGGCATCGTAATGGCGGCCATTCACAATTTTCCTGTGATGGTTGTCTAAAAATCCGCCATGGCATTGCCTTGACTGCAATTAAACAACACTGATGGTTTTTTATCATCTGAGTACCAAATAACTTCTAGATGTCTGTTAGTGATAAGGTTGAGATAATAACTATAACTTATAAGTGGAGGCAAACTTGACCCCCCAAATACGGAGTAGTGAAATGGGAAAGATAATTGAAAGTAATTTAGATTGAAATTGAGATCCATACCTAACTACGCATGACAACAAGAAAGCCATCTTCATCGACTTTATTATCAGCTAAAGTAGTTTCATCTTTCAAAACTTTTCCATTGTGAATCAGCAATTGTTGTCCACATGGGTTATTATCTTTTCCTTGAATGTCTTCAATATCTCTTTTACAGCCATTATCTAACAAAATTGAATGAATATTAGGAATTCTTCAATCAAAGAATTTTAATAAAATTGGAAAGAAAAAAAAAAGAGAGAAAAAAGAAGTACAACATACAGAATCAGAAGGATGAACTCTGATTTCAAAATGGCTTCCTTTCAGAGTCTTCACTGTGAGCTTCATGACTGACTGATCCAGAATCAAAGAAATCGAAGTATCCGATGGTTAGTGTAAAAAGAGAAATAAAGGTTAAAACAATCAACCTATTCTACTTCTCCTTAGTTGAGGTATTTTATCAAGTGATTGACACACAACTTCAAGAACTTAATAATAAAATGATAATCTGAAGCGGCCTACCTCATTAAGTCTACAGATAATATGAAAATGATAATTTATAGATTGATTACTCTAACTGATGTTTATCTCTATTGCAACAATTAGCCGACACTTCAATATAAGGAAAACATACCTTATGATTATTTGGAGCATATGTAGATGTAGATGAATGTCGAACATTATTGTCATCATTTCGGGTTGATAAAAAAGCTCCTAAATCTCCCATATCTATGCCTGTGTTGCTTTGGTTACTTTGGTTCAGCATGACACTTAGAAGAACTTGCAATTTTTCTTCCATTGCAGCCATATCCTTGTCAGTTAAACTTTTCACCTTAGCAGCATACTTTTTTTCCATATCTTCCACTTTATTTCTTTTCAACAGAGAAGATGTTGTAACTCTTCCATAGCAGCGCAATCTTTTTCTTCTTGGATGGTCTGTGATCAAGTCAGTATCAAGAGTATAATTAGCTTTTTGAATTTTGATTTAAATACTAACACAAATAGATAACTAATAAAAGACCTTGTTGAACATGTGATTGTTTCATGTGATCCTGCTTTTTATGTTCTATTTGAGTAGATTCTGCCTCTTGGATCGAAATTCTAGTTGTCGATGGTGTTTGTTTCTTTTGACCTTTAATTGAAATTTGCCCCTGCTTTGAAAATTTTTCCAACCAAGCTTTGAACATTTGATACAATTCAGCATTGGACTCTATATTTTCTGGAACATCTACTAACCTTTATCAATTGGGAAAATGAAAGTTATTATTAAAACTTCTGATAGCTAAATGAAAAATTATGTTAAGCAAAATATTTATAAACAGTCAATTGAACTTACGGTGGTTCTCCTCTAGAAGGTAGCATAGGCTGTTTGAGTTAGAAACTGATGTAAACATCATCTCTAGACTTATTAATCTCTATAAGAGCAAAAAAATGATTTGAGTATACAAACAAACATACAGTATGAAAACTGCAGAAGCATAAAACGTTATATACCATTATTGTTCACTTTAACATGAGTCTTGTAACAGCCTGATTTTGACTAAATTTAATTTTAATTGTTTTTATGTGTGATTAATTATGTTTGTATGTGATTAATTACCTATGTGTGTATTTTAATGGGTTTTCGGTGGTAGAAGAGTATTATGATCATTTTGGACTCAGAGGTATTTTGGTCATTTTGTGAGTAAGGGTAATGTAGTAATTTCATGGTGAAGATTATTTTAATGCTTAAGTGAGAGCCATTCTTATTTTATTAAGTTACTAGTGGGTTATAGTAACTTATTTTATAACTGGTAAGTGATTGTTATTATTATTTTTTAACCGTTAGTGGATAGAAACTTTGAGAGTTGGTTTATAAGTGTTGTGAGCCCATTAAGACGCTAAGAAGGTTAAGCCCAATGTGTAGAGACTATATAAGCATTAGTCATTAAAGAAAATAGGATCACACAATTGTAAAGGTAGAAAGAGAAAAGGGCAAGAGGAATAGAGGAGGGTTATAGAGAAAGCTTGAAGAACTAAGAGGAGCTAAGGATTATAGGAGCTTAATTGAAGCTTTTGCTAGGATTATTGCTTATTGAGGTAAGGGGGCTAGTTTTCATTCATAATCTCTTTATATAATTTCTTTTCTACTTCTACCCATAAGTGCTTATTTGTATAAAGTGATTATTATGATTTTAATTGATGAAATTCGTGCTTATGTTTTGATGCAATGTTTGGGTATGTGAATTTGATGTTAATTAAGTTTTTGATGATGAATTTACATGCTCAAGTTATGTATATATGTATACTTGTGTTTTTGCTCAAAATTGGTGAAGTATAATGTTGTTGATGAATTGTTGATGAATTCACTTCTGATTGTTGTTTTTGTTGTTATAAGATGTTGTTGTTGATGATTGAAACTTTGGGTAATCATAATCATAGAGCTTGTTGTGAAATTGTGTTGTTCTTGAGGAGTTTTTATAAAAATGGGTCAAATGGTGATTTTTGTTAAAATGATGTTTTGGTTCAAGTTTTATATGGTTTTGAGTCTCTTTGGGATCAAATTTGGGCTTAGGGGATTCAAAGTTGGGATTTTGGGGTGAAAAATGGGTTTTTCCCAAGAGCTACCTGTCATAGCTCGCCATGGCAAGTGATTTGCTCGCGGGGCGAGCTGCACAGTGACAACATCCCCTATTTCGCGTTCTTGCGTCCTTTTTATACATTTCTGTTTTGAATTGGCTTTCAATGTAAACATGAAAGTTTTAGATAATTATATTAGCTTTTCAGTGGCTTTGGTTTGATTTGAAAATGAGTTTAATATTTTGAGTTATTTTGAAAACACTCCAAGTAGGTCTTGGAGAAATTTTAAGGAAACTTGGCATAACTATTTCCAAGTCAACCCGAAACTTCTAGTTGGTTTCAAAACTTCAAAACTTGAGTGTTAAGGGGTTCAATTAAGGTTTTGAAGAGTATTTAACCTATGTTGTGATGGATCTAACTTGGTTTTGTTTTGAAAATGAATTGGTTTTGCAATATGGGAGAAATGATACGAACTTGTCGTAACTTTGTGATTTTGATGATTTTGTCGTAGTTGGCCTGTGAAACGCACATGTATATTCAACTACATTCATATGTGATCTAAGTGTATACATAGTCGAGGCCCTAGAGTTTGTTTACTTAGTTTTAGTCCAATTGTTTCAATTATTTTCAAGTTGTAAAATGAGAAACAAACTTTGTCGAAAATGGTTCTTTAAAGCCAATTACCTTATAAATCTTTCATGAATAACTTTATATGATTAAATGAAGATATGTGAGTGATTGTTGGGTGTTGACTATGATGTTTATCATAAAGTGTTGTATTTTCTCCTTTACTTGAATTGTGAGAATGCGTATGAAGTTGTTGAGCCATATTATGAAGTTGATGTTGATTAATGTATATATGACAATTGACGTTGATGTTTGTTGATAATATGGTAAAGGCTCTTGTTTGAATTGTGAATTGTTGATTGTGTGGACGTAAATACTTGATAATGCAATTGTTGATTAAGTAGTCAATGTAAATGGAGGTGTACTTTTACATCGTTGTTGGTGGATGTATATGTTGAAGGTTTTGCATTATTGGGTCTTTGCTTGTATGTCCATGCATCATAAATCATATTTAGTCATATGAGGAATGTAAAAGGAGGTGTACTTTTACATAGTTGAGTCGTAAGCGGAGGTGTACTCTTACATAAGATGTTCTCTTGGCATCTAGTTGTCGGTGATATGGTACCACATGCATATATGCATCGTGTATAGGCGCATACCATATTGGCATGAATCTTAAGTGATGTATGTGAATGATGGTTGTTGTTGGTAAGTTTGTTTGATGAATATATATTTGTGACATTTGTAATTGTTGTGTGTATGTGCATATGAAAGTTAATTGCTTCTGATAATTAATTGAGATTTAATTTGACTCATTTATGTCCAACTGTTTATATTGATTATGATTGATGTGAAGCTAACCCACAGTGGTTTTGACCGCCTACCTATTTGTATGAATGGGTAGACGGAGCGCAGAAGTAGTTTGCTTTTGGTGAGTGCTTGAATAGAGGAAGCTAATCTCCGTTATCGTTTCTTGGAGTCTTAGATTAGGCTCTGATTTAGGACGTCGGTCTTCATGTTTTGTTGGGTCTATTTGTTATTGAGATTTGACCCATATGTCGGGATTTTAGAGATTTTATATGATGATGTATATTGATCTTAGGACATGTATGATTTATATCCGCTGCGACTATTGAGAATGTTTATAAATGCATGTTGTTGGAATTAATTTTATGGAAGATGTAGCGTCTATTTCTTGAATAAATGTTTTATTCGCGTGTTTTATCGCTTAAATAGAAATAGGGCGTTACAAGTCTCAATATCAACATGTTGTCCCTTGTTTCTTTTTTTCTTCTTTTCTCCAATTCCTTTGTCTTTTTGTCCTTTATTTACTTTCATCATGACAAAAATTCAATCTGTGAATCAATCAAACACAATACATACATATAAAGCATATAAAAAGAGAATAAATAAAAGGCAGTTAATAAATAAAGGGCTACAAATAAAACTATCTATATACCTACCAAGTTATATAAATAAGTATAAATAAGTCTTCCAAGAGTATTAATCAATGTAGCCCGACAAAGAGCCGTCAGAATCAGACTCTTCATCATTTGGCACTAGTACTGGCTTTAGCAATAGTACAAGCTTTTCAGTAACCGTTGATGGAAGATAATCTCTGGACAGTTCAACTTCACCATTTTCATCTGCTACAGTTAAATTTATAACATGATCTAATGGATGACTTTGATAGCGTTCTTGGGCATTTGAATTTAACCCTTCTTTCATATTAAAGAAGTCTCTAGGAACAATACTCATAACATAATTCCTATTTTAATTTTAGGGATCTTGAACGTAGAAGCATTGGTGGACTTGACAGGCCAACACAAAAGGATCATCTCTATAACATCTTTTATTAAACTGGACACAAGTCATCCCATACTTTTTTTTGTTATAGGCATAATTAAGAAAAAAGAATACGCCCTTCATGTACTCTGGACTTTCTCTTGGAAATATAGTCCATTCTTTGTCCATTGAGTTTACTAAAAAGAAGTGATATCTAATCATCATCATCATCTTTATGCCATATCTAATTATCTAACAAGTAAAAGGAAGAAAGAAGAAAGAATATCTAACTAACGAAAGAAGAAAGAATATCTAACTAACATCATATCTATGTCATATCTAATCATCTAACAAGTAAGAAGAACAAAAAGTTACAATGAAAACTACTCTAGGGTTCTGTTGAAGATAAAATATAAGGAAAGAAAGAAACCATACAGTAGAGTGTTTATTGTTGGTGTAGAAAATGAGGATGCAGGTCTTCCTTATAGCTATGTCGTCTTCAACTGTGACAAGTATAAAAATAAATGAAGAAAAATTAGTACAGCTTGAAGTATAAATTTATGGTGATTAATGAGTTCAGAGAGCCAATTAAATAATAAAATTAGTAACATTGATTTCAGCAAACACAAAGACACGCACACAACAATTAGTCAAATGATGATGATCCTAACAATATGAGCATTAAAGAAGCACAAACATACATATATTGGTCCACTTAACAAACACTTTGGATTCTCAATGCCAAACTAATCAAAAGCTACTACAATGAAGAAGTATAGCAGGCAGCGAACCAATCTATACTAAGGAGATTTTTCTGCACTTTTTATTCTGCATTCATCAGTTTCTGTTGCAGCACATAGGAGGGTATTAGGCGTGGCATATTGTAGAAGTATAGCAGGCAGCAAACCAATCTAATTTTGTGCCTATGTTTGTCTCAAGGTGTGGCGAGTAGTTCTGCGTTAAGTGTAGATTTTTCTGCATTTTTTTGGCTTTGTTGCAGCTGGTGTGTTTCTTAATGGGTGTGATAGTTTTCTCAGATAGATCAAGCAGACTTTGTATTAATCAAGCAGACTTTATGTTAACATAGACCGCAACAATTTTGCATCACATATAATTTCTAATGATCAATGAAAGCTTTCAGCACCCACAATTTATTTTTCAACAACATGCATAAAAACCATACTACTATTATAATCATGTGCACAATTTTTCTTCCATTACACAGGATACTAATAACTGCTTAAGGTGGCCCACCCCAAACCATCTCAGAACCCTTCCCTGCACTCTTACAAACATAGAACAAATGGAGAGTCTTAAAAAGTTACAATCACAAAGATGAAACAAATGTAAACAACTAAGGATATTAAAAAATGGTATTAGTAATGTCATACACTCGAGGAAACCTCAACCTGATAAATAAGGACCTACCACAAAACCCCTACTTACCATATCCTTTATTTTTCCTTTATCTTGATACTTAATCATCATGTAAAATATAAAATAAGAATCATCCACCTAAGTAATAAGAGAGAATTTAAAGCCTATATCAGCTTATTTGATTAGTTTTTTTTTTCCAGCTTACTTTGAGGTAACATTTCAAATTTCAGCTTCTTTCATATATATGCTTATTCCAGCTTACAAATCAGATTATGCTTATTATCAGCTTATTTCATCAAAATCTGGTAATCAACTAAGCTTATTGGAAATCTGATTTTCAATAAGGTTACGAGAAATAAAAATCAACTTACGAAATTAAACATCAACCAACACTTTCTAGAAATCAGATTCTGATTATCAACCAAGCTTACTCTAATTAGATTCAATAAACTTAAACATCAAAATCAGATTTAGAGCATATTATCAGCTTATTTCATCAAATATTTCAAATTCAGCTTACTTCTAGCATACTAATTTTCATGTCAACAAATCAAATTTTCGTGTCAGCTTATTTTAATTCTTACTCTAAACATCAAATTAGATTCAGATTGAGATTAACCTAAAAAAACAAAAAACCTAGAAATATGAAATCTGAATCAGAATTAACCTTGTGAGGGAAGTGATTCTGATGAACAACGATGTGATGAAGCAGTTGTTAGGAAGCGATTGTGATATGATATGAAGTGATTTGATGGCGAATCTGAAGCGATTATGCAGAAGTGATTGTGAGAAGTGATTCAGTGAAGTGCTTAGAGAGGAGAGAGAGAGAGAGAGAGAGAGGGGAGAGAAACGTGAAACGCTTATGAGAAAGAAAGTGGCGATTACACAACAGTTTGTTTGACTCCTTTAAAAGTGGCGTTGCATTATAGCCTAAATGTTGTAGTGATTCTTCATTGAAAAATACCGGTGATTGTTTCATTCCCATTGGAAGTACATTCCATTCATATTGACCTTGGGGACAACTAAAAGTTGTTAGAGCTTTAGATTCTTCAGTTAGTCTTATTTGATAAAATCCTGATTTACAATCAAAGGTGGTAAACCAATTCATATTCCTAACTCTTTCAATAATTAAATCCTTTCTTGGAAGAAAATATGCATCTCCTTCCATTGCATCATTTATTTGTTTATAATTAATTACCATCTTTCTTTTCCCTCTTTTTATTTCATTATGGTTTTCAACATAAAATGCGGGCACATAATGTTTACTTTTTGAGGGTTTTATTATAATCCTTTTTCAAACATTTGCTTAATATCTTCAGCAAATTCATCTCTATCTTGTTTTGTGTATGTCATAGGTTTGCACTTAATTTCTTTTGTGGGGTCTCTATTTTATTAATTTTTGGATCTAGTGGGTTTTCACTGCAAACCTTCTTTAGTAATTCCTCTATATGTGCGGGTATTTTTCTTCCTGGTTCTATATTTACTAATACATGGTGCATTTTTCTACATATTAATCCTATAATTTTACCACGTTTTAGCTTGTGTAATTCGGATTGCTTTTTTGAATAAATTGTTTATGTGGAATGAATAATAGGGACATCAATCATTTCTTTTAATTGTTTTCCTCTAATGTATGGAGCTTTAATTGAAATATACTCTAAGTATTGGCAAAAAAGTGAATATAATCTTAGAAAATTATTTCCTATTATCATATCTAACCTTGTTTCTTGTTGATATACCGTAGGTACCATAAATAATGTATTTTGAATATTTAAGGTAATTCTAGTAGCTACCCAATTTAATGTATAGATCCATCAGCTATTTGAATTTTCAACGGTTTTTCTAATTTTTCCCATTTACTAAATAATGCTTTTGTTGCTATACAAATACTTGCCCCTGTATCTATATAAGCTTCTGTTTCTTTATCTTCTTTTTCAATCTTTATTTTAATATAAGTACTATTCAAATTCTGTTTCTTCTGAAGATAATTCATATTCTATTTCCTCGAAAGATAGGTTATCTTCTAAATATTCATATACACTACAATCACTATCACTTAATTCATCTTCTAAGGGCTCTAAATTATATATTTGATATACTTTCTTTATTAGTTTTGATTTTTCTTTAGTCTCTTTAGTATCTTTTTCTTTCTTCTTTGGACATTCATTAGCATAATGTCCGTCTACATTACATATCCAGCACACACATTTCTTTTTTCCTATTGGGCAATATTTTCTAGGTGTTTATCTCTTTTTCCTAAAATACTTTTTCCTAGTATTTTTATAGGCTCTTTTCTTTGGATAGGTTTTTCTTAACCTTGGTTTTCTCCTATGATTTTTCCTACTTCTTTTACTACACCCATAATTTTCGGGTAGGTCTAATTCTAATTTGTTACAACAAAGTGAAGTACTTCCCAAATTTAAGTTTTTAATTTTTTCTCTTTCTAGAGACTGATTTGTTATTTCTTCATATAAAATTTGTATTACTCCTGCTAAGGTATCACCTAATTCTTCTGGTCGAGATTTCCATTTTTCTCTTATACTTGTACTAAGTGGATAAGGTAATTTAGATATAAATATATTTGTATATATTAATTTAAATTCATAAATAAAGCTATCTATTTCGCACATATTGCATATTTGCATATTATTTAAATGAGCTTATGCTCTTTCCCTTAAGCGTTTATTTACTTTTGCTTTATGTTCAAGGATATTAAACCCTATAAATTCCTTGTATATTAATTCTATTATTAATTTGGCAAATTGTTAATTATTTTCAGTCATTCTGGCATATTGTTGCCAAGTTTCATCCTCAATACTTGTTAAAAATTTTAGCTCATTCCCTGTTGTTCTATAAGCTATTAAATTCTTAACATCCATTAGAATTACTTTACTAAATCTTTCATCGGTTGCCAAAAGCATAATCATATTATTAGACCATCTCTCTAATATTTATTTTGGATTTCTTACGCAATCAAGGTTTAATAGTTTTTTAGATTTTCCTTCTTCATAATGGGGTTTAAATTCATCCAACCTTTGTCCATTTTCCATTAGCTATCCTCTACGATTCATTGTTTCATTTTCATAGTTTTCCCAAGAACTATGTGGGTTCCAATCATCTTCTCTTTTTCTTTTTGATTTTAAATTACTTGTCTCTCCTCTCTCCATAAATATTTCATCAAAATCATTATCAGATCCTAAATTAGATCCTATTTCAGATTCCAAATCTAAAAAATTATAATTTAATATTACTTCTTCATTTTCTTCTTTAGTTTCTATTTTTTCTACTTTTTCTAGATTCATTGGTTTATTTTCTTCTTCAACTATTTTTAATTGTTCCATTAATTGTTTATTTCTTCAATATCATTAGATCTTATAATGGATTCCATGTATTCGGTTTTTATCCCCTCCATGAAGATATTGGGTTTATTAACATAGATGGTATTAATGGCTCTTGTTTAACTATTTTATCTATTTGTCTTACTTCTCTTGATTTATTTAATAATTCTTCTATATCTTTTATCGTTATGCTTCTATTATTTTCTTCATAATCTAAATGATTTTCTAGTTGCTGAAGAACTTCTCTCATTTTAAAAATGTTTTCATCTTCATTAATTCCTTTTATATTGTCTAAAGTTTCGTATATACTATCTATTTCACTACGTTCAATTTTAATTTTATTAAAGGTATGATCTAGAATTTTATTAGTGTTTTCTATTAATAAAATGATATTATTATTTACTTCATTCATGGTATTGTTTATTTCTTTATACATTAATTCGATTTCTTCGGATAAAGTCATTATTTAAAAAGTGTCATCGCTAATTGGTTCTTTTCTAGTAGTGTATTCCCCTTCGAATCGATATTCATGTCAACCCAGTTTCTACTTTTTGCACTATTGAATTGATTCAAGCATTCATTGATTCGATTAAAATGAAGTTTTTTTATTTATTTTTTGAGCCCAACTTATTCCCACCTCACGTGCCTATATATACCTCAGTCGACTCATTTTCTTATTCATAGAATCAATTAGCAAAAATACTCCAAAGTCTCTAATTTCTCTTTTTCTACAAACTTCTTCATATTAAACATTTTTTTTATAAGAACTTTTGTAGGATTTGAGATATAAATTGTTAGGGTGCTATTGGATAATTGTAAGTATGGTTTATTTAAAGGATCTTGGTGGAGCATCTTAGATCAAAAGGAAAAGTAGGTACTTTTGACATCAAAAGGTAATTATAGGGGTTGTTTCTCAAACATTAAAAGTTCAACGGTATCGAAACGAGGGCATAGCAAAGAAGGTTTCTCAGAGTAGAATACCGAGTGATTGCATGGAAGTTTGAGATTCTTAGACCTTGTGGATTGTCTAATTTCAAGAGAGCTTGACAATTGGATTCTCTGTGTGATTGCTTAGCATAAAAGACTAGGAATTGAAGGAATATTTGTAATATTACTGTAATACCCATACTAAACGTATCTAGAAAGTTTAGCATGTGCATTATCTTTAGTACTGGATACATTAAAATTTACAACAACAAATTCTTCGAATGAATATTCTATACAACAACACGCGTT
>Ga0315913_1005736_pt1 | contig 15054 bp, 4 predicted proteins | sample MpolsnodulesMG_FD_207736 | JGI IMG/M metagenome (GOLD analysis project Ga0315913, IMG submission 207736) | Medicago polymorpha root nodule microbial communities from Los Angeles, California, United States - small nodules | ecosystem: Host-associated > Plants > Roots > Nodule | place: USA... | reverse complement strand
GGAAGTTGGTTTGATGATAACGTTCGTCGGGTGGTTGGTGAAGGAGGTACCACTTACTTTTGAACGAACAATTGGGTAGGAGGTGTTCCCTTACGGGTTAGATTTCCTCGCCTTTTCGCTTTGGCGTCAAATAAATGGGCGACAGTGGAGGAGATGGTGAGGGGTGGGTGGCATGACGGGGGCAGTGCCTGGATGTGGAAGAGGCACCTGTTAGCTTGGGAGGGGGAATGTGTTAGGGAGTTCTCTGTTTTGCTGGATAATATTGTTTTGCAGGATGTTATTACTGACAGGTGGATATGGCTTCTAGGCCCCGTTAACGGTTATTCCGTTAAGGGGACCTATCATTTTCTCACAACTGTTGATGAACCTCTTGCAAGGGTATGTTCGATGATGTTTGACACAAGTATGTTCCGCTGAAGGTGTCACTGTTCGCTTGGAGACTTCTTCGCAACAGACTACCGACAAAAGATAATCTTGTGCGGCGTTGCGTGCTTCAACATGACGACAACAAGTGTATCAGAGGTTGCGATGCTAAGGAGACTGTAGGTTACTTATTTTAGAGTTGTGCGACATTTGGTCGTGTGTGGGTACTTGTCTTCTAGTGGTTAGGTATATCTTTTGTTGCTACAGCCAGGGTCCACGACCACTTTCATTAGTTCAGTCACATTACTGGGTTATCGCGATTTACTCATTCCTTCATGACATTGTTATGGTTTGCGTGTGTCTGGGTACTTTGGAAGGAAAAGAACAATCGAGTTTTCAGTCAGAAGGCTTTAGATCTTCATCAAATAACAGATAACGTAAAACATGTGTCTTATCAATGGTTAAAGGCTAGTCTGAATACTTTCGCCTACAATTACACTGACCGGAGGCGGCACACTTTATCTTGTATGGGTGTTATGTTGTAACTTGTTTTGTTTCTTCTCTTTTCGTGCCGTTTTTTGTGTTGTGGTATCAGTAACCTAACTTTGTAATACTTTTGGGTGGTTCTCTTTCGCACACCTTGTGCGAGATGAACCACTTTATTTGATATATCATATTTTATTTTGGTTTGTTCAAAAAGAAAATTGTTATTAAATTTAGTTAATGGTTTAGATCTGTTGAAAATAAAAATGAGAGCATCAACTCATTTTCACGCACAATTCTATCCTTGTGTCTTCTCCATTTGCATTCTCTCCAACGCATAAGAAAATATGCATAATATTCTAATTTAAAATAAGGGCTTGATTGTTATGGATTAAAATAAAGGGTTAGTGGTGCTTTACCCCCCTTGTAATATAGGTCATTTCCGGTTTTCCCCCCTGTAATTATTTTTCATTTACCCCCTGTAAAAAATTTGTTTTGGAATACACCCTAATAAGTCATTCAAAAACCAATTTTTTTTTCTTCTTTTTTTGCAAAAATTTTCGTTTTTGAATGATCTATTATGGGGTATTCTAAAACAATTTTTTTTTACAAGGGGTAAATCAAAACAAAAATTTTACAGGTGGGAAAACAGGAAATGACCAATATTACATAGGAGTAAAACACTATTAACCCTAAAATAAAAGTGAGTTTGACATAAAATAATTTAGAGATTTTATTTTAGAAATTTTATGAAAAATAAGAATCTATTTTGCGTTTGTTTACTGTAATTAAAATCATTTTTTTAAAACGAATAACTTAGTTTGTTTGAATACAACTGTATAAAAAAAAATTTGTCACAAAATTAGTTCAATCTTTTAAACCATATTTTCTCTCTCCTATAAAAAAATCTATTTTTTCAGAAATTGTTCTTAACATTTCTCATTTGAAGCTATTTTTAAATTATTTTAAATTTTATTTAAAAAAAAAACTGTAATAAACAAATGTAAAACTCTTAAAAATGATTATTTTCTTTAATAATCATAACAAACAAAGCTCTACAAAATTTATACTAAAATGGTAGTTGCAATCAATCGATATGAGATATGCACTGATTCTCTTTTCTGATTTTTCTTTTCGCCGTTTTTTATTTTGTTTGTTTAGTGTTGTATATACTCTTCACTGTTTCGATAATGGTAATTTAATTAGGACACTAGATCCAATTTAAACTTCTACTTTTTCCCTTGCAATTAAATCCAAGTAAAAGAAACCAAAATAGCGACAATTATTATCACTCTGTCTAAATATGGTGGTGTGGCCAATGTCACTGGTGCTAACTACTACTCCATCCATATATATCATTAATTGAGTGAATCTAAAAAGTAAAATTTACTTATATTTAGAAACGAAGGGAGTACCATACTACCATTTTCTGCATCCCAAACATTCAAATACAAGGATCCATACGGAGGAATTTTTTATTTGTCACAAGTTTTTGATTTATGGCAAGCATCTTCTCCAAAAATTTGGTGAGTTGTAGGGGATTTAGATGGAAAAAACATAGAGGATTCTGTGTAAGTTGTTCTCATTTTAATTTTTAATAAATATAATCGATTTATTTTATGGTTGAGTGAGAGACTTAATTGTGTCCTATAAAAGCCTATTTAAAAGACTATAAATAAGGATTTAATTTAATCTCTCTATTTTAAAATTTGTATTTTTTTTTTGAAACAATTATTGACAAAACTTTTCTTACTTTTCGATCAAAACCCTGATTATTAAACTCTCCTTTCCCTGTAGATCACAGAGTTAACATTTTTCTTTTTTTAACTTTCTAGTTCCTCCCCATTACCTATCTGCCTCATCTTTTTTTTTTAACGTACTAAACTTTTCTTGTGTTTTATTTGTTTTCTCTATTTTTTATATTCAAATTAATAACATACACATTTAATCTTACTCGATGATGCATTTTCTCCATCGGATTTAGCCTTTTGCAGCCCACATGAAAACCATCATATCATATTCAGTCTTAAAACAGGCTAAAATAAAGCTATGAGTTCTCTCCATTATAAGATTTGATTTGATATATATGAGGGGAAAAATTATTTTGAGTATCTAATACGAACAAGGTCTCAACGAAGACCTCAAATCTTAAGTGAGACTAACATTTTATTATAATGTTGAAATGTAATAATATAAAGTTATTGATATATGATTAATAAGTTCCGCTTAAGACATTTGTCTGAAGTGTTGAGTTGGAGGAATTGAATGTTTATTAGGTACTACTATTAAAAAATTATAAATGAGTGACGTGTACTGTGAGACCTATTTAAGTATCCAAAAATTGAAGTTGGTGTAAAGTTTGTAATTTTAAGGTTTCTTTTTTATGTTGCCATGTTTATGTTCTGCTATTTCAAGGTTGTTTTAAGAATGTATACCAAGTGTTTACCGAATTGCATAAGAAGGTACCAAGTGTTTACCGAATTGCTTAAGAAGGACATGCTTTACTGGTATTGTTTTCGGAAACCTCTCGGTCTCTCCAAGGTCTTGTAAGCATGTGATTTGATCGATCATTTCGAAGACCACCTATAATCAATCGAGCAAACACATGCACATATTTTTATTCGTAGTTGAATAAGATTAAAGACCGTAAATTTCGCACTATTACTAACCTCTGATCACGTGTTGAAGTCTTTAGTTTGGTTGTTATAGGATTCAAAATTTGCTTTCTACATTTTCGAACTCAAAATTTAAAGTGCGCATAAAAAAACACTAAATTTTGAGATTAATACCCTCGTTTGGGCTGCTTAGTCCTCAGCCGCCGCCCCTTTATATACTGATTTCGGTGTATTTAACTTTGGAGATTCACTCATCATAACCTATGCTAATATAAGCTTGTTATATTAAAAACAATTTCATCAAGTGTGTAAGTTACTTACTTGTAGGGGGTGTGCGTAGAAAAAAAACATGTACATGTGGGTGTTAAATTTATAATGTGAATCACATGTAGCCACATTTGTGGGCTTCGGCAGTCTTTAGAGGACCGGAGTTGGAAGTGGGTGGGTCAATGGAACAAATGTATCAAAGTCAATAGCACACAACTCGGAAGATGGTACACTTATGCTACATTCTTGACTGTTGGTTTTTTCTCAGACAGACTTAAATTAAATTATCTATTATCTATTTATGTCTCAGTTGATACAGATCAAATTATATATACAAACTGATTTTTCTTTAAATTCTTTAAACAACAAAAGTTACAGGGGTAGTTCGAATTTTGTAATCTGAAAAAATAAGAAACGTGTCTTACTATTTGTGGTGTTCAGATTATAAAATCTAAACTACTTATTTGTTTTGATTTTATAATCCGAGTTGGTGAAAAACTTATTTTTCCACACAAAAATAAGGGAAAAATTGTTTTCTTAAGAAAAAAATAGGACACGTGAGAAATGCATAAAATGGAGGAAAAAAGTATCATTATATTTTTTTCACCTCATTCTTTTACTACATATCTTCGTCAATGTAAGTTTAAAATGATCGATAAAGTAATGATATACGTTATAAAAAAGCAATCAATGTAATCTTAAAATTTAAAAATTACATATAAATGAAGACAAATATTTATCAAAAAATTGGCAACTAAGATGGAATAGATAGAGAATTGACTAGTTAATTAGAAGGCATTTCTGAGAATAAGTTTTTTTTTTTTATAAATAGAGATCTTAGATCTTATGAGCTTGAAAGCCATGTGAAATATATTTAATTTGAGGATTGTGGGGTGTACTCACAAATTATTAAGCACTATTGGGCTTTTGCTCTCCAATTGGGCCTTTCTTTGTTTGTTGGTCTCTGTCGTTCTTTCTTGAAAATTGCTTTTCTCACATGTGTTTTTTTTCCTAAAAACACATGGTTCTTTCTTTCCAGCCGTGGTTAACTACCACTGGTTCCAGCTGCAGTTAACTACAACTGGTTTAGCTGCACTTAAGTGAGGTTTCTAGCAAAACATCAATTTGGATTCTGCGCGTTTCAGTCGAAAAAAAATAAAAAAACGAGACTTATTCAGAATGTTACAAAACTTTGCAAATCTTTCATATGTATTTTTATAGAGGTGTCTGTAAAGTTTCTTAGAATTCGGACTAAGTCTCAATTCATTTTGATTTTTTGACCGAACCGCACAAATACGCAAATTTTTTTCAAGTGTGTGTCCGAAAAAGTGACTTAGAGGTTGAATTTTTTCATAATTTTTTGCACACATGTTTAGGACAAAAAACACAACGTCTCCCACAAAAAAATTGAATTTTTCAACAAGTGACAGATTAAATATGAAATATTAACGCGCCTAAAACTCAAGACACCAAAACATCAAAACATCGACTTAGAAATTGAATTTTGAGCTGTTTTTGTGCAGACACCTCTATAAAAATACATACAGAGGATCTGCAAATTTTTATAGTATTTCGACTGAGCCTCAATTTACATTGATTTTTTTTACCGAAACACGTAAAATGATAATTTTTTTTCCAAAGTACGCGTGCAAAAAAGTTACATAGAGATTGAATTTTTTTCATTATTTTTTGTACACATGTTAAGGACATAAAAAAACATTTCCCACAAAAAATAGAATTTTCGGACAACCAAAGGATTAAATATGAATTTTTAACGCGCCTAAAATCAAGAAACCAAAACATCAAAACATCGATCTAGAAATCGAATTTTAAGCTGGTTTTTTGCAAACACCTCTATAAAAATACATATAGAGAATCTGTAAAGTTCCGTAGCAATCCGAATAAGCTCTATTTATTTGATTTTTCGACCGAAACACGTAAAATCACAATTGATTCTCTGCCTGGAACTGCAATTAAGTGCAGTCAAGCCAACGGTAGTTAAGTGTAGCTGTGGGAAAAGAAATTTTCTTCTTTCTTTGTAGGAATGTTTTTTTATTCACTTTAAGCTAAGCTGGAATAATGAAAAGACGTTTGATGGTTGCCTAAGAGTTAGATGTGAAGAGAAAGTGAGAAGAGAGAAAGATATAAGCGAAAGTGAGTAAAAAAAAAGGTGGATAATGAATAAGATTTAATGCATTATTTGATATAACAGAAAAAAGAGAAATAAAGAGATAAATGTTAATAATTATGTTTAAAAGCACACGAATATCCCTAAAATAATTATAGAGGGACTTGCAGTCCAAGGCCAGAAATTATACCTTCACAGGTTTTCTTGCTTCTCCTTCTCCGAATATGATTAGGAGTTTGAAATATAAGATAACCTTAGGATTTGGTAAAGGAGATGTTAAATCCATATAGCTCATATCCAACATAGGGAATCAGATTTGTCTCTGTCAGCTGGATAGTTTCAAAATTGCTAGTGTACATGTTGTTATAGGAAGTCCCTGTTTCGACTAGGACTCTGCGGACATCAAAGTTTTCCATGTATGCCTGAATGACTTGTGGTATTGCAGCATTTGACACTCCACCATGCAATTTATTGTCATAGAATGCAAATGGAGTCCATAATCTCTGACCGAAGTCACGACGAGTTGATCAGTGTTTAACAATTCCTCGAACCTTCTCTTGATCATGTGTATCGTAGTATGACTTATTCCCCCTCCTATAATTACATGGGTAAAATGAGTTTGCTCGCAAGTGCATGAGTAAGGAGTTAACTCGATATTTTTTGGAAAATAGGGGAAGTTTTCGAGACGATCAACTGCTATAGCCACCTCAAGAAATTTTTTACTGTCACCCCTTCGATGACAATCTTCATTCGTTTTCTTCAGACAAGGGGATTCTACCTTTTTTCTTTCAAGTGAGACATTTTTTTTGTATTGCCTCAAATTTCCTCGTTGTATGAGGATTTTGATGGTATCCTTGATATAGATACAATCCTCAGCTGTGTGACCATGACACTTTTGGAATTGATAGTAATTGCTTTTGTCTGCTCTTGCTTTTGCTGTAGCAGCTTTTGGGAATTTGATTCCAGCCTTCTTGAAATATGCAGAGGTGCATTCAACGAGGATTTTATTCCTCGACACCGCAAGAGGTGTGTATTCAGCAAAGCGGCCAATGGTTCACCAACCTTCTTTTTAGGGATTTCCTTCCTCTTTCTTTTTCAAAAGTGGCCTCTAGGAGGATTAAACTTGAAAATCTTGCTTCCTCCGATTTTTCAAGTTGTCATCGTATATCTTCTCATCATACCTGATGTAGTTATTGCAACCTTCATGAAATCATCCAGAGAACAGGGCTCATCCACCCCAAATTCTTGAAATCGATTCCTGGTCGTGGACCTTTTTCAATCAAATAGATCCTCATTTTTTCATCAACTACTCAGACTTATACAACTTCTTTGTTATATCTCTCTCGATGTAATATTAGAGAGATTCATTTTTCCCTTGTACTACGGCCTCGTGGCTAGCAACCATTTAGGTTGTGTCCTCGAAGTTGTGAAACGTGCATTGACTTCATGGCAGAGTCCCCCCCAAGAATTGATGAAGTTACTTCAGGGGATATTTTACCATAAATATTGCGATAGTCGAGCACAGCTTTGATGTTTTTGATATGCTTGTCTGGATCAGAGGTTCCGTCGTATGTTTTCGTCTGAGGGGGCTTCTCTAATCCGACGGGGATTCAATTTTCCTTGATCTTTCTAATGAACGTTCCATGAACTGGCCAATTATCATAAGAGGACGATGACGACCATGAACGTCTGGAAGTACGCCTTCATTTGTGTCGTTATCTCGATGGTTTTATGGAGTTGGGCTCCATCCCAGTCTGTGATGTTAGGGAGTAGGAGACCGTACTATTTGCCTAGGGATAAGAGATCTTCCTTGTGCTTCTTAAGCTGAAGATTCTTCCATGTCCTTGATGCTCTTGTTTTTCCCATCGATCACCTTATTTTGGTGATGAAGGGCTCGAATAATGTTGTTGAGCAACACATCGTAGAGAAGATTGTGCTCATTCAGACTGTTGGAAGAGGTGAACCTATAGTTAGGGCCTCACATGGACGGATCATCAGCTGCATTGGTTGAGGGTTGACCTCCAACCTAGGGGTTTCGACTGGAGATGGAGTCAAAGACTCTTCATTGTGGTTGACGTGACGAATTTCACTTACGTGTTGGTTGGTTGCAATGTCAGCCATTCTGAAATGTGAATGTATTTTGGTTTTTTTGAGTAGTTTCGTTATTTTGGTAGAAAAAAGAAAGGAATAACTGGTTGCCACAAACGGTGCCATTAATTTTACCTGACCAACATAACATCGTCCAATGCGGTGAGCTGGTTACTTTGAACGACAGGGGATGGTGTACCTACAGACACTTCGACACTCAATTTAGTTTATGAGTAAAAATGCGGTTAAGGGTTAAATAAACCGCCTTTGGGGACTGTGTAAAGTCCCCTTTATAGAGGTGCAATTTTCCGTTTGATTACAGCCTTTCGTAGCCTTTTGCTGGACAGTTATAATATGAGTTTGAACTAAGTGATCGTAAGATAATATTGTTACGATGATATTGACACTCTTTGAGAGTTGTAAAGCGGCGCTGGTGAATAAATAGAGTAATGTATCCTAATTTTGGAATGGCAGTGACATATTTTTTTGGGTGAACTGTGGTAGTGACAATCGGTCATTTAAATGAAATATTCCTTGAATGAAAAACATATCATACAGTTTTATGATGCAGTGGATGAATGCCACCCTAACTAAAGATATGCAACTAAAATGTATATAATATATTATAAGAATAAGAATATAAAACCGTGCTATATCGTTATATATACTTTCCAAGCAAGGCAATTTTCTAGTCAAAATAGCTAGCATGTCTCCATGCACTTAAAGTTAACATGCCTGATTTGGTTCATGTATCTGGACTAATAAGTACTTAATGACAATCACATAGATGGTTTGCGAAGAGAGAAAAGAAAATCAATTCATGATAGTTTAAATTAAAGTGGGTGATGGTGAGGCGCATATGGAAAGTGTTTAGGAAGTCGTTACTTTGAAATAATAAAATTAATTATTCACTCCAAAAGTTTGGTTGTTTATGAGTTGTATATACTTCTTATGTAATTTTCTCTTTATTAGTTAGAGATGTATTAATTAGTCTTAAACTAAATAAGTACCCATTAACATTTCTGGATTAGACGGGAAAATATTTGATCCCTCAAAAACATAGAGGATCAAATTAAATTATCTTTTACAATTGCAAGATATCCTCATCTAAAGTTTTCTAACAAAATATAGATCAGTATATACTCTTAAAAAGGCTCACTTTTCTATTTTTATGCTGTAATTCACTTGGTGCAACAAAACTTCTTTTGGTTAATATCTTGGAACGTATGGTGCTGAAGGTCATTACCCTTGACTAGTTAATTACGATACTTTTCTGAATAATCGGATAGAATTGTTATCCTACAAAAATAATTTGGTTATTATCGGTCAAATTCAAGTCTCCATGTCTTAAGTAGAAAAGGTTTTATTCATGAATGCTCGTAATTAGTTCTCCATTTACTTTGATAACACACCAACTCCAAATGAATATTACGTGATCAATTCAAAGAGAAAATGTTATAATCCAAAGCATAAAAACTTAATCCAAAGATAAATAACAAAAACGATCCATGAAAGTCAATTTGACCAGCATCTTCATGTGAAAGATGGCCCACTTTTGAGATAGCACACATCCAACTACTATCTCAAATTAAAATTGTCCACATACATTTGCATGCTACGTGAAGCCAAATACAATCTAAATACAAATCTCTCTCTAGCCGTCCTTTACTGCTTTAATAAAACAGACAATTAGTTGCTTTAATTTCTTTTATCAATTTTTGCTACTTGCAATTTCTATTTCTTTATCTAATTCATTGATTTTTTTTAGATTACTTAATTTATTTATTCTTTGACCACCTTTTCTTAGAATGCATGCACAATACTGAAAGGAATATATATATACAAAGAGTCCAGCTTTAGAATACATCATGAGAAGAAAGATAAACTTAAATTAAAGTAAATGAGAGAAAGATATAAAGAGGAGAAAATACTTTCATTTCTTTTTGCCCAAGGAAATACTTGCACGATACTTGCAACGTAAATTATTGGTGGTTCTCCAAAGTTGGTGGTTTAGTTTCCTTTGTATATTTTTGGTCTAAAGGATCTGTTAAGGAATCTTTCAATTTGTAGCTAATTCTTTCGGGTAAAGCAATTAAAAATGTGGTATTAAAGTAAGTAGAAGAGGACCACATGATTTGCATCCTAATGCCCATACAACATATATATACTTTAGAGAGCTTGTCCTAATTAAATACCCAAAGTGAATAAGAAACAAATCTCTTTTAACTAGACTCTAGAATACTGTAGTTTTACCTGCCAAATACATAAATAATTGAGGGGAGTGAGAGGTTACAATCAATTTTTTTGACAGGAAGTTTCAATCATCGCTAAATATATAATTTGTTTTTATTTTATTGATAGAGTTAGTTTTTAAGGTACATAAACCCATCCATTGGTTCAGGACGGTACAAGAATACTGCCTAATTTATGTTGTGATTTTATAGGACCTTTTCTTTTTGAGTCTGAAGCATATCATGAATTATTTTATAACTTTTTGACTAATATATTATAATTTTTGTAAGGAAAATGCTCATCCAACTAGAAAATTGTAGCAAACCATTCACAACTAATTGTGGTTGGCTATTTTCACCACTATATATGTTCTAGGTGATTTTCACCAAATTCTGGGAAACAAATTTAATATGCAGCTTCATTTTTACCTCACAAAACACACCCACGAAATTTCTCAAAAGTAAAGATTTAGTACATATAGCTGCTTTTGTAAATATAAAAGTTTAAACTAATTTTCATAATTTAATTTCTTTATCATATACTACCATCCTGCATTATAAGTCTCATAGTAAAATAGCAACAATTTATCAACCTTTTCTAACGATACCATCATTTAGTTAAATAGTAGTAATTCATTTAACTATTTCACCACTACCTTCAAACCACATTAATTAATACTAGTAATGTGTATTTTAAACTACACACATAATTGTATGATAGACCTTAATATTGCTAATCATTTTCTTTAGAAGTGTATATGACTTAAAATATGACACTGATAGGTAAAAAAATGACATTGATCATAATAAAGCGGAAGAGGTATTATTCAAAGCGGTTTAACCAATGATCTACTGTCTAAGTGTCCCCAGAGTCAATTAACTAGAGTTTATTTTATAATACTTTCACTGTTTTGAAAGATAAACGATTAATTTAAGAAATTAAACTGAGTTTAATTTATTCACGATAGAGTAGCAATGGTATATAAAACATCATTAAACGAACTAACAACATATGACTTGTTACATCTTTTTAATTGATATGACTGCAAACTATTGAATGTATGTGTAACTATTGATATGACAACACACTATTGAATGTATGTGTAACCGTTAAATGATTATCTATCCTATATATAATGAAAACTACCCATTTTCAGCATTTTTGGGTTGAATTTTTTCTTTTAAATAATACACTTAATTTTCAATACAAATAACACATGTAATAAATATATAAAAATATATTTTTTGTTTGTTTTTTTCCTTTATCATTTAAAAAATGTAACAAACTAGATGAATATATTTATATTTACTTTTTCATCATTTAAACAACTTTTTCTATAATAAAATTGTTCTCGATGTCATTAAAAAAAGAATTTAGATTGTATTTTTTTTTGTTATATTGTATTATTGTCGGTGTCGTTAAAATAAATAATCATGATTAATTTGATTATTTTATAACTTGAAAGCAACAAACATTTATATTTTTTTAGTTTTAATCAAAATCAAAATTTCATAAAAAAACACTGTTCATAATTTTCAAACGTTAGCGCAATAAAAAGAGCGGAAAGACGGGCACGTGAGTGTCCGTCTTTTCGCTAGTGTATATAAATAAAACCCATTAAAACTATTAGTTTAAAGAGTAGAGTCTAAAAAAAATTAAGGGTGTTAAGAAAAATTGTCTCAAATGTGTGTGATTATTACTAAATTATCCTTAATTAAATATATATTTGATGATAACTTTTTTTTATACAAGAACAAATTAGTAGTATTAATAAGAAATGTATTTGAAAAAAAAGGGTAGCTAACACATCTAAAAATTTGTATTATATTTAGGGACAATTTTTTTTTTAAACTACTCGGAAAAAAAAAGACGAAGGGAGTATTACATAGATCTCTTCAAAATGTTTTTCTTGAGGCACTAAAATTTGACGATGAATGCAATACCGACCTGCCGCCAAATATGAGTGTACGTGCTATATATATTTTTTCTTCATATACAATAACCACAAATATTTTAGACAAAGTGGGTTGAACATATAACATTTTAATATTTGGATATAAATTTATAAAAAAAATTATTCTTAAATATTATTTATTTTCATAAATCAAATTTACATATGATTTTCCAGATATATAATTTACATATGATATTCCCACGAACATAACTCGATCCACAGGAATATTGAGATATAAATGGTCGGATATAAAAAAATTATTTTAAGAAGTAAATTTTAAATCAATAGATTATTTGATAAAAAAATTACATGTAATTTCCCAATTTCATGTGAGAGTACACAACTATCAATAACTATCCACTTTTCGCTATTTAATTTTTTAATTTTTAATTTTAAAACTAAGTATATTTTTTTTCAAAAGTTCTTCGATATCTCAAAAACGACTAAACACATTTATAAGAATAATGTTACTTTCTACTTTTTTTAATGGAGTGCTCACGATAGGGAATCAGATTCCCTACGGTTACAGCAGGGTACTGTAACTGATTCAGGCCATTCAATTTTAAATTGATGGCTGAGATTATTTTGCTGTGTAAAAATGTGATTAAATCTGGACCGACGAATCTTATATCTACGGTTAAGATGTGCTACAACATACAACTACGTGTAATATTTACAGCAACAAATCCTAATCCCTCACCATAGTGAACCATTGACCTTTAGTGGACTTACATTATTAATATATTAAGCTCCAACAAAAGATTATGGTCAATCCACTTGATTAATTAAATATAAACCTCAACCTCCAAAAAGAAAGTCTATCCATCTTAGTGCCCTTATCAAAATTTGTCATCAAGTATTTAGAGTAACTTTGTGCCTTGTCAACTCTAAGCAAAAGATCAAAGTAAGTAAAATAATGTATTAATTAAGAAAACAGAGAAAAATCATGTAACGATATAAAAAATCTAATATTAGACAACACTTTGAATATTGTCATAAAAATAAAAAAAACACCACTTGTAAGAAAAAGCACAAATATGAAATTGGAATAGACATGAAATTAATTAACTTACATACAAATATGAAATTAGGTGTTGGTCTTTCTCCAAATAATGAGGCCTTGGTCGCTGTCTAGTCAACCAGAAATTAAAGATGCATATATGGTAGTGGTATTGATATGCCAATAAGTTACGGAAGGAATAGTAATCAATCTTTTCCCGCACAAGTGGGATGCATTATTTTTCCCTCCAAAACAAAAGGTTAAAGAGTTTAGTGGTTTCGAGTAACATCAGTGTACGAAAATGGAAACCAATTGTACAATCTTAGTTTGTCGTTGTCAGAGTTTATAGTAAAGTTTTTGTGGCTGAGCTCGGGTGTGGGGGCATGCGGCATGCCGACTCTCAATTTGTAAAATGCAAAAACCATCATGATGGTGAAGAGTGAAGACATCCAATTTCCTCAGAAAAGTTGTAGCTCAGTAATAATAGGTTATGGTTCAAAACAACTAACGCGTATGAATCCATATGAATTAAGGATATTGAGCGTTATTGATTATCGACGAATCAATAAACGGGTCAAGGTAAGGTCCATCGAGATGGTCACCTCGTCATGCCACGTGGTGCAACATAGTGGCGGAGCCAGGATTATTGTAAATCCCGGGCAAAAAAAATTAGCAACACATTTATAGGTATTTACATAAGAAATTGCAAGCAAATAATAAAAAAATCTAAAGAAATTGCCCAATTTATAGGAATTTATATGAGAAATTCATAAGAATTTACATAAGAAATTGCAAAAAAATTGGGCCGGGGCCCGGGCAAGTGCCCAGGGTCGCCGGGCCATAGAACCGTCCCTGGTGCAACACATGATTCGACTTCATGCACCACATCATAATAAGTATCACCTTGGAGTGGTGCACAAGGCATGATTCAACATTCTAAGATACATAAGGAACCACCAACTTCCACCTCGTATTCATTAAAGCATAACTAATTTTTGGATAGCTACCTGGTTGTTCTTATATATAGGGACCTCATTTGAACCAGATAAACACCCCCTCCTATCTTGTGTTCAGTTACACTAAAGACATCTTCATATATACTTGACTCGTTCCTACTTACAGATGATTCACTTAAACCAGATAGACGCCATCTCTAATCTCATAACTAGCCGAATTAAACCTAAGGAGAAAAAATAGCGACCAACAAGGAGTCTCATACCAAATCCATTACAATAGATATGGGGCCTCGTCCCCAATATAATTACCTTATTGATTAACTCTTGGAGAAGAAGGGCACAAGCAGTCACCGTGATTCTACTAATCAGTGAGATGAGGAAACCCCCTGCTTTAAAGGCACACCTCGTCTGTTCATAGAGGAACATATTGTCGCCAACTACGGGGCCTCGTTAAAACTATTACCTAAGGCTCAAGCAACTAGCTTATGGCTTGAACCAGGAGGTAAATCCCCCGCAGAAAACTCTAAAAACAATGGACATTACTAAGACCCAACCAACAACAATAAAATAAATGGAGGCTTAGGGCCCGTTTGGTGCACACGATAGGATAGAGATAGGATATGATAATGAACTGGATAATGACATGATAGGATAGTAACATGATAAACACTTATCATATCCCATGTTTGGTTAACACATGATAAGAAAGATGATAGCATTATTTAATCCTATCATGTGTTTGGTGCAATATTGACATGATATGATATATATTATACTTAAATGATAAAATTACTCTAAAAAAAGTGATAAAATTATATTTAGATTTTTTTAAAATTAAACTTTAATTTTTAATAATATATAAGCAATTGAGTAAAGTAGGGTCGTGAATTATCTTCTTCAAATACCACCCACCATAGTAGCAATTATTCTTGAAAACTCGATCACCATGGTAGCAATTGTAACAAGAG
>Ga0315913_1005735_pt1 | contig 15054 bp, 10 predicted proteins | sample MpolsnodulesMG_FD_207736 | JGI IMG/M metagenome (GOLD analysis project Ga0315913, IMG submission 207736) | Medicago polymorpha root nodule microbial communities from Los Angeles, California, United States - small nodules | ecosystem: Host-associated > Plants > Roots > Nodule | place: USA... | reverse complement strand
TCATTAGCCTTTTCGAAACTTGCTAATCATTGCCTTTTTTTTCTTTCCAACCAACAAATTTAGAATCAGCAAGAGATGGTAGATATTCATCTGAGTCTAGCTATCGTCTTGAGGATCATCGAGCAACTTTACTAAAGGATACCTAGATATTTTTATGTAGTTTTAATTCCGATACAATTGTTTTGAATGTCCAGCCACTAGTGTTTTAGTTTTTGAATATTTAAACTATGTACTTTATCTATTGATTTGATTGTTACTATTGAAAGAATTATATTCATGGGATTAAGATATTTTGTTATATATATTTATATAAATTGTCAACAAATATTGACCCATTCAATTTTATTTTTTTTAAAAATTAAACATTTGCGACTGTTGTGAAGGGTCACAAGCCCATTTAATTTATATTAAAGTGCCTACTTTGCGACAGTTATGAAGGGTCGCAGATATAGAATTGCGACTGTTGGGAACTGTTGCAATAGCTTTTGCGACGGTTGGTACGACCGTTCTTTGAACTGTCGCAAAAGACAGTTGCGACCCCAACATCCGCGTTTGCCGGGGAACAGTCGCAAATGTACATCTGCGACCCTTCTAACAGTCGCAATCAGTCATTTTAAAAGTCGCAAAATGCATTTTTTTCTTGTAGTACCTTTTGCACTCAATTTTTCTTTTCCTCTCACTTGCATGCCGTTCTTCTTCCTCATGGGTGGGAACACGCTAGGCCGTTTGATAGGGGCCTACGGCCTAACCTATTTAAAACCTAGATTGGCCCAGCTCATTTAATAAAAATATTAGACTGAAGCTTTATATAAAGCCTATTTACTTAAATAGGTTAGACTAAGGCTTACAAAAAAGCCTATTATATGCAGTAGACCGGCCTATTAAGCTTTTTATATATAATATATCTTCCATTATTGATATTGTTGAAGTGTTTCCATAAACTCAAGCCTTCATATGATTTGGTTATCTAATAGCAGGTATATTGGTGTGATTAGACCTTCGTAAGATTTCGTTATATAGTAGCAGACCTATTCATGTGATTTAGGTCGTCATAAGTTTTGGTTTCTTTAGTAGTAGGCTTATTGTTGTTGCTAGTATTTTGTGTAAAATAGGCTTTTAGGCTTTTGGAAAAACACTTGAGAACGACAACATTCATCTTCTTCCTCACAAAAACGAATTTGAAATTGGTGTAGATGAAGGACTACATGATGAAAGATCAGAGTGATCCATTCCAAGTTGAATTTGAACACAGTAGATAAATGGAAGAGATGAATATGTGCTTCCTAAACTTAGCTAACCGGAGCAAAGTAGCAGAATAAAGTATAGACTCCATATTCCAAGCCACGGTGATCCTAAGACTGTTTTTAAATCCTATCCAGGATAGTGACATGGTAATCATGGGCGGATTTACCTTCCGGCGAGCCTGAACACATGCCTGACTCAACCCGTACTTTCTTTGTATATCTACAAGAAATTTACAAGAAATTTGACCTGTAGTGACAGCCAAAATCCGTCACTATAGGGCAAATTTTCATAGCTAAATCTGTCTGTCATTGCCAAAAGGTTGTCACTGCATGTTTTCCACCTTTACCTACGAACAAAACGTAGGTAATTCTAAGGAGACCATTTTAAAAACATTATGAACCTCTACCTACGGTTGTGGCTGTCACTAAAAGTTATAATCAATATCTTTAGAATTTGAAATTGATTACTATAAGCAAATTTTAGAATAAATTCTTGAAGTGACTTAACTAAAATAATTCTCCCTAACTATGAACTATTATACCATTCATCCAAACCAATACCAATACACAATAGTCACGCAGCTGAAAAATCACATTGAATCCCAACGTGAGTTAACTCACGCTGGTTTTCTTTCATGCAAAAGCTTCAATATCATAAGGTGGCTTGCATTTTGTCATGTTTTGCTTCAATATCAGACAAAAGCTGTGGAGAAAAACAGTAAGAGTGAGTCAAAGTGCCGTCATTGTCAAAGTGCCTATATGATAATTATCTTACCAAAGTGCCTATATCATCATCTTTATTGTTATATTTTCAATGTTTCAATATCAGACAAAAGCTGCAGATAATCATCTTACCAATGTTTTATGATTTATATACGTGTCACACTTTGTCTAGGGCAAAATCAATAAGCTTATACTCACTAATAAACTAAGAGGCGGTTCACAAATTTCATAAAATCAAATTTACTAGCTAGCTAGGCAAATATTGATGGCTAAGCTTCTTAATAGCCAATTAAAAGTGTTGTTATCACAGTTCCAATCAAACTTGATACTTAGTGGTTTATTTAAAGCATATGCCTCAACTTGCTTCCCAAAACCTCTAGTTTATTTAATTTAATTTCTAACAATTGTTAGTTTTCTCATCTAAAGCTATACTAGGATGATAATAAAAACCACTTGTCCTATTTTATTATGTCAAAAACCTTTGGATCCTTTTTCACTGTCAATTTAAGTTTTGCCAGGCCCTCTTGTTTCCAGCTCCATTTATTTTGGTATTGCTTCGACTTTTAATTTTTACTCTCACTGTCTATTTCATCTAAAGTGGTTTGATTCTATAAGAGAGTACTATTGTACCTATTTTATTTGATTTTCTATTGAGGATCTAATCTAGTATCATCACAATCACAAGAACTATTTATGAAATAGAAAACAAATATATTCCTGTTTGGTAAAAAGGAAATTGATTAGTACGGTTTTATTGTTATAAAAATAAAGAAGAATATTTTATTAAACTTATCTCACCTTCGTTCTTTCAATTTCTCCGTTCCTTTTTTTATTTAATTGTAAAGTTATTTCACCTCCACCTATATGTACATAGAGACATATTGAACTTTGATTTTTCAATCACTAACAAAAAAAACCAATCATAACAAAATATATTTATGTGAGTTGGGTAAAACAAAAATGCTAAAATGGACTTTATTAGACTCATAGGTTGTAATCATAGACCTTGGAAAGGAAACTTAATTTTGGTGTAAAAATGGATTTCTTTTCTAGAAGTAACGTTTTAGAAAATAATTGTTTCATTTTGTGTCTTTAGTCCTTTAAAATAATAAAGAGTACATGGCTGAATGGTAATATTATTTGATTGAAAAACAATGGAAAATAATCTTCATATTGTCGTTGATAGATTTTAGACAACAGGCTTAAAGGTTTAACGTACTTAACGAAGTTCGAGAAGCGACGTAAAAATAAAGGACACACCGACGAATTTTTCATAGAAAATTTAGAAGCGGAAAAGCTTTAAGACTTGTTGAAATAAGAAAACTATAATTAAATCTAGAAAATCTTTTTTAATCAAAAGTTATTTTGAAGTGTTAGTTAATTTTAGAAAAATAAAACTTCTAAAAGTTTTAACTTTTGTCTTACGAAAAAAAATAAAAGTAATAAACCTTCGCCTTATTCTTAATCTTCAAAACCGTGTCTTCCTTGGGTAGAAACTAGTTAAGTTCTATCTTCCGTACTTTCTCTCTCAAGTCTGGTCATCTCTCTACTTCTTTGGTTGTTTTTTTCCTTTCTCTTGAGCATTGGTATGGTAAACTTTGACAGTAAAGTGAGATTGTGATTGTTGGAGCGAGAGTTGGGTAAATGAGTAAGAGGAGAAATAATGGTCTCCATTTGGAGGGACTTTGATGACTACAAGAACTAAAAGAGAGAAAGACATATTTGTTTGGACGAAAAATCAATCCACGTAAGGGCACCTATCCATTTTTTAGATATATCTATACATGATTCCTTGTTATGTATAACTGCTCCGTATTTTCATACATGTTTAATGATGCTTAATTTTCAAAGTGAATAAATGATTATATATATATATGCCGTCGTTTATGCATGAGCTAAACTACTTATGGTATATTTGAGTTGTAACATGTGACTAGCAGTCCATATACCAATTGGAAAATATTACGCCCATGCATTTCATAGTACGTGGCCACCAGAGAAGAGTCACGAGGTGCACACTGGAGAGGTGGCACGGGGTGCGTTTTAAAACCACCTTATCCCATAGTGGATCATTGAGTCTGATAGATGAGTAGATACTCATCTCCTTAGTGGCATTGCCACAACCCTCTGCGGAGCGGTGATAAATTCCGGAATCATTTGAATCGACATATAGACATTGCATTAGGAATCGAGTCTTAATAACTTTAATAATCTTAATTTCTACTTGTTTCCATACACGAGTTAAAATGAGATCTTTAATCCATGTATAATGTTTGCTCTGTTTATGCTTCCTGTATATTTGTTATTTTTGGATTGGTAACCCTTTCAGTGGATATGTGGGCTATACGCCATTAGATTGTGAAGATTTCAAAGGAAGTCGAACGGCGGAAGATGACGATTCCACCTCCCTGGATGAGGATTTCACCTTCATGAATGAGCGAACTATTTCACCTTGGGGGTTTACCTGAGCCTCAGGATAGACCACGTTTACGGGGGGGACGTAGTCGAGTCCACTCGCATAGTTGGTAGGGAGAAAGTCTTAAGGATAATGTCATTGGTGGGTCCAGTACCCAAATTTCTTTATATAGTTGTACCCAAACTAACTATTTTTTTTAAATGATTTTTATTAGGGTAAACAAACGCAAAATAAATTCTGATTTTTCCTAAAATCTATACTATATATAAAACAACCCCTTTAAGCTCTTTTAGGCTGGATTTTTCTTTTCAAAAATATCCTCAATTTTTAATACATATGACACATGCAACAAATAGATAAGAATAAATTTAAATATTAAAAAATTGTAACAAACACGATATGATATGAATATATATGTTTAGTTTTTTTCTTTATCATATAAAAAGTGTAACAAACTAGATTATCCCAATAATACCCTTAAACAATTTTTTCTATAATAAAGATCGTTGTTGGTGTCATTAAAAAAAAAATTAGATTATATTTTTTTTGTTATATAAGTGTAACAAACTATATGAGTATATTTATACTTACTTTTTTCATTATCCCAATTATACCTTTAAACAATTTTTTCTATAATAAAGATCGTTACCAGTGTCATTAAACAAAAAAGAATTAGATTACATTTTTTTGTTATATTGTTTGTGTCATTGAAATAGATAATCATGGTTAGTTTGATTTGTTATAACTTGAAAACAACGAACATTTATATTTTTAATCAAAATCAAAATTTCATAAAAAAAAATACCGTTCGTAATTTTCAAAAGTTTGCGCAGTAAAAAGAGCGGAAAGACGGGCATGTGAGTGTCCGTCTTTTCGCTAGTCTCTAGCGAAATCATTTTTATTTTAATCCGTAACAAAATAGAGGCAAATGGGTATTTGAAAAAACTCAATCATAGGCATTTTTTTTGTTTGATAAAACGGAAAATCTCATAAATGAGTATGTTGGGCATAAGTATATTTATTGGCACAAATCTCATACACTTTTTCTAGAGAATAGTTGTAATCGAGATAAACATATGCTTGACATTTCATCATAAAAAATTTTGCCAAAAAAAAATTTGTTTAAGGTGTAGGGCACATTTATAAATAAGGATTGTATTTGGTACCTTCATCTTATTTATTTGTAACACTTTGGTCCTTTATCTATTTGTTTAATAAAATAAAATTATGTATTATTTAATAAAAAATGAGAAAAATGATTTATATGTGTTTTTATAAAAGATAAGGGACCTAAACGAGAAAAAAATAGACAAAGGACCAAAAATATTACCTCTAATGTAATTCACTAATGGTGAATCAGAGCTTTTCCCATCATGGAAAAATTAAAGAACTCTCATACCATAAATACCACCTATAGGTTCAAACCAATATATTAAACCACAATAAGTAATATAAACATAATTATCCCACAATATTGAACCATGACAAGTAATAAAAGTTGACAAAGAAACACTCTAAAACAAAATGTAAACATAGCAGGTTAACAATCATCAAACATGTTATGCCACCCAAGACGCAAGACGTTCACAATATGTTGCTTAATGGTCTTACTTAAGCCTAAATTCTATTCCTTCAACAAAGAGACCTTTCTTCCAATAATCTGTCTCTTTAACATTCATCTGGACTTCATCATCTAGGCCTGAATTGAAGAACTCCCCGATCTCAATCTCCAACCACCCATCGCTTCTCACGTTAGGATGTTGCGATCTTGCTACTCTGTTCTGCTGCCTACCTTCCACATTTGGATCCAAACAGACAATTTTAGTACTACTAAGGCTACCTCCGACACTAACTGATAACTCCAGAGGACAGTTATGAAATCCTTGGGCATCATTCATCTTGAACACAAGATAAGCCGCATACTGAGTATTTGGAGACAAGGCAAGCATATTTATCAGCCAACGAATACCAAGCCACCACACACGACGAAGATAAGCAACCTCAGGGAACCTATCCAACACAAAAAGTTACAGAAATAAGAATACATGAATTGGGGAAAAAAGGTGAAAGAGATTCATAACGTCACAAATGGGGTATTTAGACGGGTGTAGATACACTAACAATGCAAGATCGTCAACAAAAATTTCAAAGTTGTAAACCAATGATAACTAAATTATTTAAAGTGAAAATGATTGTGATAAACTTCTCAGTTATAAGCTACATTGTTTGTTATCTACAAAGATTTGTCAAACAGCAGACCACCATTCCAGTTATTGAAGTTTAAATCTGGGTGTATAGTTAACTTTGGGATTGCGTAGTCTAACAAGAAATGTTCACTTTGGAAGAAAAAACGAGGAAAGTGAGAGAAGTAGAAATAGAAAATATTTTTATTAAACTTCTTTATGGATATTCAAACTCTCAATGTCTTTCATCTTGCAAAAAAGAAAAGCCTTCTTGGTATGGGCATATTCAACCTCTCCCGATTTTTTTTCATGCATAGTTGAAAGTTTACATGATGGAGATAAAAAGTGTAGGACAGTGAGAAATACAATCTGAGAGGGCATTCACAAAGGTGCAGATAACTTTCAATTAAGATTTAATTAAATTGATAATGATATATTGGTTGGTTATTACTTATCATTAAGTTGATAAACACAATTAAAATAAAACAAATTGAAAAGTTAAGAGCTAACCTAGAATCAGGCACAACAATCCAGTTGCAATATCGATCATCACCCCAAGCAATGGCGAGATATCTAGCAGAAAGCATGTAACACTTTTTTCCACTCTTTCTATCCAATTGAAAGCTCTGCATTTCAATATTTCCAAAGCTTACTATTAGCATTCTGAACTAATCATTTCAAAAATCACAATGTATTTTACAATAATCAATTGAGCATTCGTATGTAGCTGTAGAGAATATTGGCATCTGACTTATGTTTTTAAATTAATGGTTTCACTCACTATTTTCTTTATTAAACTCTAGTAGCAGAGTTCTTCTACAAATATATTTCACAATGCATAAACTGATGAAATCTTAAAGACATTTGATGATAATACGAATTAAGGACATTTTTATGCATACCTAATATTTCATCTTATTTACCTAATTATCTACATTTACAAGGCACAATTTAAAAGCATAAACAAATTAAACAAAATTGTTAGTTTATTTACGGTCAAGTCAGATATAATGATAAACCCTAATATTCGAGAAACCAGTGATTTACGAAGAATAATACCTTTTGACCATGATCGATGATGATAGGACGATCAGAGAGAGCGAGATAGAGAGCCTTTTTGGTTTGAATGTTGGCAAGTGAAGGACACTGTGAGAGGATAGATGATATGTCAGAAGGGAGAAAACAATTCCAGACATCATCATAATCGACGGTAGATCGAAAAGTCTTAGAAAGGATGGAGAATCTGCCAACGTCAATAGGAGTCGTGCGAGAGAGTATGGCGGCAATACACTCTTTGGGCAATTCTTCAAAACTTGTCATTCTTTTGTTCTTTAGGGTGATATTCAATATACACAGATGATATATATCCCAAATGCAATCTTAGTGGTTGATTAATAATTTAAAACAATTTCAATGGCAATAAATGTTTTATTCATTTTTATTAAAAAAAATGTTTTATTCATACGATGCACCTTCTGCATTTAATTTTTCTTTTCCTTTCACTTGCACGCCGTTCTTCTTCCTCACTAATGTTGATGTGGTTGTTGTTGCTCTCTTAGGATTGTTTTAGGAGTTTGGAGGAGAAGGGAGGGAAGAGTTTTTAAAAAGGAAAGATCAATTGAAAGAAAGATAATACATTGGGAGGAGAGGACTTTGAGGTTGATGTTTTTATGAGAAATTCTTGCATATGAGGGCACATAACATCTGTCCTTTAGAAACAACCAATGAAAACACGACTAGTCACTAAAAATAAAATAAAAAATAGAAAAACTGATTCTTCCTTTTTTACTATTATTGGTATTAGAAGCACAAGTTGACATTTTTCACATACACAAAATACGCATGTGTCCCACCATTAGCATCTTGGGTAGCATCTAATCTACATAGATTAGGTGTGAAACTTGACTTTTTACATGGAAGGTTTATGTCGCGTATGTTTGGTTTTAATTTTGGAGTGTCAAAATAGATTTTAGAGGTTGTAGAATTGATTTTACCATGTTTGAAATGATTTGAAGATAAATTAATTTTGTTTGTAGAATTAATTTTACTTAAAGCTAAAAATTGTAGCTTTTGACTTATACCATTGGTTTTAGACTTAAATATGAAGACTCAACAGTTATTTTTCTTTCATTTACCCCAATTATATTTTCAATAATTTATATTCTAGTCTACCAAGTAATATAAACACAACTATCCCACTATATTGAACCATGACAAGTAATGAAAGTTGACAAAGAAACACTCTGGAACAAAATATAAATGTAAAAATAGTAAGTTAACAATCATCAAACATGTTATACCACCCAAGACGCAAGACGTTCACGGAATGTTGCTTAATCTGTCTCCTTAACATTCATCTGGCTTCATCTTCTAGGCCTGAATTGAAGAACTCCCCGATCTCAATCTCCAACCACCCATTGCTTCTCACATTAGGACGTTGCGATCCTACTACTCTGTTGTGCTGCCTACCTTCCACATTTGGATCCAAAAAGGCAGTTTTAGTACTACTATGGCCATCTCCGACACCAACTGATAACTCCAGAGTCCAGAGAACAGTTCTGAAATCCTTCGGCATCAATCATCTTGAACACAAGATAAGCCGCATACTGGGTATTTGGGGACAAGGCAAGGGTATTTATCATCCCACGAATATCAAGCCACCACACTTTAAGAAGCTCAGCAACTTCAGGGAACCTGTACAAAAGTATTTCTGCAATGATTAGAATATAGGAACTGAGTGAAAAGCTGAAAGTGGTTTATTACATGTATTTTCTCCTTTAACTCTTTCAGCCCTTAACCCAAACAAGTTGACCTACGCAGGTAATTCACTGGCCACGGCTGCCAAGGACAGATACTCAGCCTCCACAATGGCACAAATGAACGTCTAACAGTAGATTGGTTGGATTCCATGACAAAAGTAAATTCAAAAGAAAACATGGTATTGGTAAGATGTAGTGCAAATGCAGGTCTGTGTCCAGGTATCTACACATCTGGCCTAATCAGCTTCTGACTCGTTTTGTTGACAACATAGAAATTGTCCAGTATATGTAACAGTTACACTTTCTTCTTTTTTAAAGAAGTAAAAACATTTTCGAGACAAATAGTCAAATTGAGAATACCAAGTACATTGTCACACACTCACACTTTATTTGAAACTGAATTACGGAAGGAATGACAGAAAATAGGGAATTCAATACGAGACATCATCAGTATTCATAGTCTTCCTCAAGGACCACCTGCAGTCCTGACTAGTTAAGGACTTAGCAAATAAAATAATGGATTAAGTCTAAGTTTATAGCAATGAATTTATAGAAAGGAATTTGAAATTTAATGTAGGAAGCAAAAAAGAAATCATGAAAACTCAATTGATCAAGAACTTGTGTAGCAATACCAAGGCTTAAAACAGGAACTGCATCTTTAGTTGCAAAGTTATATTTTTCTAAATTTTTTTGACATTTTTTTTAAAGCAAAGTTCAAAACTACTGAAATATGAGAGATTTTGATTGTTACTTATAAGTTATAGGGTTTGTATATTTTGGATTTTATAATCCATAATCACTAAAAAATGTTCGGATTAATAATCCGAACCAAGAGTATTTTTGTAAAAAAATTAGGGCGCGTGAGAAACTCATATGATGAAAAAGGTAATAGCATGTCGTATTTGGTGTATGTGGAATCCAAGCATTTGGAGGGTGAAACAAAGCCCGTAATAGATGATATATTAGGTTTGAAACTTGACATTTTACATGTAAGGTCTATGCCGTGTATGTTTGGTTTTAAATTTGGAGGGTCAAAATTGATTTTATAGGTTGAAGAATTGATTTTATCATGTTTGAATGATCTGAATGAGAATTGATTCAACTTAAAGTTAGAAATTGTAGCTTTTTCCTTCTATAATTGGTATCACTGTGAATTTGCAGAAATCACACTCACGTCATGAATTTGTAGAAACTAAAAAATGTAACTTTTGTAAAATCACGATAGCTCATTGTATTTTGTCAAACTCACCGCTAAAATCATACACATATTTTGCTTCTATTTTAATCAATCCATTAAAAATATTCATATTGCATCAAAGTATATTATATAGTTCAAACAATCAACAGTAAGCTGATATCCAAAACTCAGCTATCCCAATCCCAATATATTACATCACAATAAGTGATATAAACACAACTATCCCAATATATAGAACCATGACAAGTAATAAAAGTTGTACATACATATGCTTTACAAAGAAACAGTTTGGAACAAAGATATGTGTAACATTACATAGTATGTTGACAGTCTTCAAACCACCACCAGACGCAAGACCCCTTGCATAGTTCATTGAATGTTACTTAATTGTCTTACTTAGGCCTGACTTCTATTCCTTCAACAAAGAGACCACTCTTCGGCTTATAATCATCTATCTCCTTTATATTCATTTGAACTTCTTCATCTTCTAGGCCTGAATTGAAGAACTCCCCGATTTCAATCTCCAACCACCCATCGCTTCTCACACTAGGACGTTGCAATCCTACTGCTACGTTATGCAGCCTACCTTCCACGTTTGGATCCAAACAGACAATTTTAGTACTATTATGGCCACCTTCGACACAAATTGATAACACCACGGGACAGTTTGGATTCCGAAATCCAAAGCCATCAATCATCTTGAACACAAGATAAGCTGCATACCGACTATTTGGGGATAATACAAGCATGTTTATCATCCCACTAATATGAAGCCAACAAACAAAAAGAAGCTCGGCGACTTCAGGGAACCTATCCAACAGTTGCAAAGATTAGAATATAGGAACTAAGAGAAAAGCAGAAACTGATTCATTACATCTCTATTTTTTATTTGGGACAAGCATATGTTAGTAATTAGTTAGTATATTAGCATTTTTCTTCTTTAACTCTTCCAACCCTTAGCTCAAACAATTTGACCTATCCAGTTAATAAGTTATATATGCTGTTATACGAAAAGACATAATAATAATAGTTAAGGTAATTCACTAGCCACAGCTGCTAATGACAGATACTCAGCCTCCACAAATGAACGTCTGAAAGTAGATTGCTTGGATTCCAAGACAAATGTAAATTTCTAAGAAAACATAGTATTGGTAAGATGTAGTGCATTTGCGGGTGTGTGTCTAGTGTCTACTCAAGTGGCCTAGTCAGCTATTGCATAGGTCTTCAGCTGCAAGGGTAAGGAAGAAGTTGCAGAAAATAGAACACCGTTGACATGTGCGTATTTCAAATATCTAAACAGATAATAGACTATATGAAGATGAGGACTACCGGGCCTAGACACAAGCTGACTCATTTTGTTGACATCATAACAGATGCAAATCTAGAAATTGTCCAGTATAATAGTGTTCAACTTGTATACATTAAGAAGTAAAAAACATTTTGAAGACAAATAGTCAACTCGAGAATAATGAGTACACTGTCACACTTTATTTGAAACTTAATTATGGAAGGAATGTCAAAAAAATGGGGAACTCAATACAACTTTTGAATGTAATAAGCATGGTTGACAAGGTAACCATGAACGTCATCAGTCTTCATAGTCCTCCTCAAAGACCATCTGCTGTCCATGTTGATGAAGGGCTCAGCAAATAAAATAACAAAATAAGTATAAGCTTATATAGGAACTGAAAAAAAATCATGAAAATTCGATTTATCAAGAACAATGTGTAGCAATACCAAGGCTTAAAAAAGGAGCAGCAGCGTCTTTAGTTGTAAACTAACAAACAAATTGAGCAGAGATTTTAAAAATTTGGTAAAATGATACATTGAAAAATAAATAGGATTGGTTGTTGCGACAATTAGGATAAAAAAACCTATGTAAACTATGAAGCATGGACTCTGGCATGGGCACCTAACACGACACGGACACGTTGACACCGCTAATGTAAAAACTATAGGACACCGACATCGTTATGTATATGTTAATTTATTCAAAAACGGTCTAAAATAAAAATTAAAATACATATATAAACATCTAACTTGAGCAATTCATGTCATTAGAAAAAGTTCTACAACAAGATATCATAGTATTAGACCTTTATTTATTCATCTACTATCAAACAAGCTAAAAATGATATAATCAACTATAATGTCTATAACCACTAATAGATCAACATTTCTCAAAAAAAACATATGTAACTCTTGTATATATGGTGTGCGGAAGCAAGAGAGAAAAAAAATTGTTTTAGATATTTGTCTGAGTTGTTCGACACGCTCGTATGAGTGTTATATAGGTGTCGGACACCGATCTTAGGAGTGTCAAAGTCAAGAAAAAATCAATTATTTAAGACACCGGTTAGACATGTGTCGTACGTGTGTCATAGGAGTGTCGGACACCGCGACACGCCTAGTCCTAGAGGTGTCCGTGCTTCATAGTATGTAAATGAAGCAATAACTGCATCATTAAAGACGAAGGATCTTGGTGTTCAGGGTGAACTTGGATGAAAGAGATAATAGCATGGATACATGCTGCTGATACTTAGAAGAAGTGAAGTTATATTGATAAACAAATTTTAAATTTGGGTTTGAAATCGAGGGCATAGCTACGTGGAGCAACATGTGAAATTCAATAATCAAAGGAACTAGAAAATGAGGAGAATTGAAAGAGAGAAACAGAGAAGAACAACTTAAAGGGAAAAGAAGAAGAACCAAGTACAAGTAAGGCCATTACTCAACAGAACAATCATTGGAAATCCTTGCTCTATTCATGCAAAATCAAATTAATATTTTTTGTTAGGGAATTCCTCACTCTTGCTTCCTCGATTTTAGTATCAATAGCCACTTACCCATTTGTGTGCTAATAGGTAATAATAGTATTATTAACACAAGAAAAAAATTAGAAACCTTAAGATCTAAGCTAACCTGGAATCAGGCATAGTAATCCAGTTCCAATTTCGATCATCATCACCCCAAGTAATGGCGAGAGATCTAGCTGAAAGCATGTAACACTTTTTTCCACTCTTTCTATCCAATTGAAAGCTCTGCATTTCAATATTTCCAAAGCTTATTATTAGCATTAAGCATTTCAAAAATCACAATATATTTTACAACAATCAATTGAGCATTTCATTGTATCCAATTCAAAGGCTTTATTAACAATCAGAACTAAACATCTTAAATTATCAATAGCTTTTTGCACAACAATCAATCAGAAATTCATATTTTTACTACATAGATGATAAACCCTAATATAAGATAAATCGACCGTTACAAAGAGAAGAATACCTTCTGATCATGGTCGATGATGATAGGGAGAACAGAGAGAGCGAGATACAGAGCTTTTTTGGTAGGAGCTTTGGCAAGAGAAGGAGAGTGTGAGATAATAGAGTCGATGAAATGAGAATCGGAAGGGAAGAATTGATTCCAGACCGCGTCGGAATCGGCGGCAGAAAGGAAAGTCTTGGAAACAACGGAGAGTCTGCCGGCGTCAGCCGGAGTTGTACGAGAGAGAATGGCAGAAATGCATCCTTCCGGCAATTCCTCAAACTCTGTCATTCTTTTGCTTTTTTGAGTGCCGAAGAAGAAAACAAGAATGAGAAGAGTGAAAGAGAAAAAGAGTATGAACTGAAGGCTCAAGTTCACGTTCAAGTCAATTCAACCATAATCGAATCGGTCTTATAATTTATTTTTAGTATTTATTTATAAATTCATATTTAAACATGTTTTCCCACATATTCCCTGAAAAAAAAGTAATTGTTTAAGTTCAATTTATTTGATACAATGACTAGCATAAGAAATAGTCATCCTTGCAAGAGTGTGAACAATCATATTCATTCTTTTGCGCATAAGCAATCTAACTTATTCTTCGTATATTTTACGAAGTGACGGTTTAAATAAGAATATATGTTACATAGGTCAATGAATGTTGTTTAATTGTCTACCTTAGGCCTAAGTTCTATTCCTTCAAGAATGAAATTTCCCTTCATCTCATCAGCATTCATCTCACCAGCCTTAATATCGATAACACTCATTTGGACTTCTTCAACTTGGAGGCCTAAATTGAAAAACTCTCCCATCTCAATCTCCAACCACCCATCACTTCTCACACTAGGATGTTGTAGTCCTACAACTATGTCGTCCAACTCTCTCAGAACCCGGTACCAGTTTCTATCTCTGACGTACAGTTTGGGTTCCATGTTTGGATCCAAGCAGACAATTTTAGCGTTGCCAAGGCCACCTTCGAGGCCAACGAATAAGTCCACGGGAAGGATCCTACGTCCATAGGCATCAATCATCTTGAACACAAGATAAGCCACATACGAAGTATTTGGAGACAAGGCAAGGATGTTTATCATCCAACGAATACCAAGCAGCCACACAGGACGAAGATAAGCAACGTCTGGGAACCTGTCCAACACAAAAAGTTACAGAAATAAGAATACATGAATTGAGAAAAAAGTTGAAAAAAGATTAGGAAATATTTTCATTAAACTTCTTTATATATATATATATATATATATATATATATATA
>Ga0315913_1005730_pt1 | contig 15059 bp, 7 predicted proteins | sample MpolsnodulesMG_FD_207736 | JGI IMG/M metagenome (GOLD analysis project Ga0315913, IMG submission 207736) | Medicago polymorpha root nodule microbial communities from Los Angeles, California, United States - small nodules | ecosystem: Host-associated > Plants > Roots > Nodule | place: USA... | reverse complement strand
TTAATTACCTTGTATCACATTTATCTCGAGAATGAAGAAGAGTCCCAATAATATGGCAAAACATAGAGCCGATTTTGAAAATGTGGGTTTCATCACACCGCCCTATTTGAAGAAAGAGAAACAAAAATTATCAGTAATTCATATTTCCATACACTAATTCTTGAAGGATCATTTGCAAAGAAATCGTCATAAATAAATATATATGAAAAGTAGACTCTACAATTTGATATATGATTAGGAAGCAAAGTGAGTGAGTTACTGATTGATACGGATGAACAAATTAGAAGGTATCAATTTTACTTCAGAGTGTAAATTGATTTTCGAAAACAAAAAGAGCCATTAATTACCTTATAGCTAAGTTGATATAGTTACACAATATTATTGGATTGCTTAGATTCCACTTTCTCTCATCTATATATATATATAGGTCAAATTAAATCGGTGTAATATACCGCTCATTGTTTTCACCATTAGTTTATTTTATAAATTTATTGGATTGGAAGTTTTTTTTGGTGATTTATTTTTTACAATATATAAAATATTTTGATACAATGTCATTATTATTCGTCAAAACCAACGACCAAAATGTTTTTATTAAATTCCACTAATTCTCATCTAGATAAACAATTCATACAATATCAACTTTCAACGTGTTTCGTAAAATATTTACATGATAAAACAGTTATTAAGTAGTGTAAAATTATTCAAGATAAAAAGAGCAACATTATTGAAGACTTGATGATTTGTTACAAAACTATTCATATACTCCCTCCATTTCAAAATACATGTTGCAATTTTACAATATATACTATACACATAACTTATTTTTACCATATTTTTTAAGTAATATGTAAATACAAATGTTAGTATGTAAGATGTTGTTTGATTTATCTCGATGAATATTTTAAAAATATCAAATTTTTATAATATTTTATTTATATAATTAAAGATCTTAATGATCAAAGTTGCATATTGATATGTGTTGGTGATTAACTACGACATGTATTTTAAAACGGATGAAGTATTATCCACCAACGAAATTTTTACATCAGCACGAGATACGAATCCCGATTGTTGTGAGATATGAACTTAATGCTTACAAACCTAGTCAACATTCGTTAGCAAATTTGGTTACTTCTTAATCCAAGAAATTGTCAAAATATGAATACATAAAAGGTATATCACAAATATATATATACAATGTATAAGTATCATATTTTGTTCCTTAAAAAATAAGCAGTATCATATTCTGTCCATAACAATTTATAGTAAGCAATAAAAAGTCTTTGTACACCCCTTCAAAATATGTGTGTGTACACATACATACGTGCATATTTTCTCATATTTATAATTTTTTATATATTTTGTTCTTTAAATTATTTTCATTTTTTATTTTGGTTTTCAAAGTTTTTTTATTCAATTATGGAATCTTATATTACAAACAATATATATTTTGTTTTCTCCTACCATTCATGGTGGTTGAACCCTTTATCTTGCTTGGGAATATTTATGTAACAGAGTAGTCTTTTTTTTGTTCCTGTTTTGGCCGTTTTAGCATTCTTGTAATTGACTCTTTCAACTGGGGTTTTAGCACTCCTTGTGCTGAAATCTCCTGGCTTTCAGTAATTTAATCCATTTTAGTTTCTTAAATAGATATATATTTTGATATCTTAAGTAATAAATATTAGATATTTTGGTCTCTTGAGTTATAATAATTTGGATAACTTCAAGAGACCAAATCAAACGAAAAACTTAAGGATTAATTATGTTTAAGGTCCCTACAAATAAGCGAGCTTCCAACATTGGTCCATATTTAAATTTTATTAAATTTTTCATCCCCATCGTTTTTTTTTCTGTTTGTAAGTTTGGTCCTTACCGTCAAACTGTGCTGACTAGACTAACAGAATGCTGACCCAGACATGCCACATGGACATTTCAAGTGACATGACTGCCATGTGGTAAATGTCATCATATGTTTTTGGTCCCTATAAAATTGAGATTTTTTAAGTTTAGTCCTTAGTTAATTTTAATAGTGCTTTTAGTCCATATAAAAAAATGAGTTAATTATGTTTAAGGTCCCTATAAAGACGTGTTTCCAACATTGGTCCCTACTTAAATTGTATTAAATTTTTGGTCCTCAACGTTTTTGTCCGTTAGTGTATTTGGTCTCTGCTGTTAGTTTTTGCTGACTAGGCTAACGGTGATGAATACGTGGACGCCACTTAGACTCATTCGAATGACATGGCATGCCACATGTGAATATTTTTATAATATTGTTTAATTTAAAATATTAATATTTATTTTACTTATTAATCAAAAATTAAAAAATGTTGTAAACACTACACCACCATGAATCTTCTTCTCCTCATCTTCTTCTTCATCATCTCTTTAGCCAACACCATCATATCCTTATCTTTCTTCCATCTCCTCACTACCAACACCAGTCAAGTCACTAATAACACTAAAAACAAAAGAAAAAAAGACTCAATAACAGCAACACTCAAATTCCAGCATGACTTGTAGAGCTTGATGTTGGTCTCAAATTTCAGATCTCTTTCTTTCAATTTTCAAATATTCAAAAAACCTTTGGGCACATAAGCTTTGGACACTAACAAACCTTTGAGATTTGAGAACTCAACTTCAACAATCATCGACTCAACAACTTCAACAAATCCAAAAAATTCAACAATCCCCTCCGTTAAAAATCTAGCAACATCAACAAATCCCAACAAAATCAACTAAAAGAAACAAAACATTAACAAGAAAGGTTTGATCAACTCGAGAGGGGGAAAAAGAGCATACAAGATTTTGTTTGGTTAAATGTTGTGGTTGGGGAGGATCAAGGAATCTGGGTTGAGTTTAATGAAAGGGGATTAGGTTTTTATTTATTAATTTTTAACAGTTTCAGTAAAAACTAAAATAAATATTACATTTTTAATTTAAATGTTTTTTTAATTTAAATCTTAATGACATGTGGCATGCCATGTCATAAAATGTGTCCACACAACATCCAAGTGGCATGCTCCGTTTGCCTAGTCATCAATAATTTAAGGATAAGGACCAAATCTGCAAACGGCAAAAAACGTTGAGGACTAAAAATATAATAAAATTTAAGTAGGGATTCATGTTGGAAGCTTGCCTATTTATATGGACCTTAAACATAATTAACCCTAAAAAAATTATGGATTCAGTTTTAGTCCCTACTAAATCTAAATTTGTTTAATTATGTTTAAACTTTTAAGATTTTGAACAAATTTTTGCACAAGTGTTAAGAACATTACAAAAAGTTCACCTGCAAAAAATCATCTCAAAATTTTATTTCTGCGTGCAGATTTTTGTTACTTTTATTTTGAACTTTTGTCTTTTAAAAAAAATCATGTTTTTTTATTTCATGTTAAAAAATTCTAAATTTTAGTAAACGAACCTTTTGTAATGTTCTAAACTTGTATAAAAAAATCGTTGAAAAATTTAAGAGTTTAAAGATAGTTACAAACTTTCCTAATTTTTGTCAAAGCCTTTCACTATCCTTCATTCGTTTTTATTCTTCCCGCTCCATAAAATATTTCACCCTACAAATATTTTCGGTCATTCCTTGAATTTGCCGGAAAAAACCCAGATCTGTGTTACTATTTCTCTATGTTACTACTTCGCTCTCTTCAATCTTCTTTGCTCCCACTCTTTGTTTCTCGATCCGAACCTTGAAAATCGACTGGTTCCGCTTTTCTCTCGAAAAGGTTGTTGCTGGATTTTTCAATGGTGAAGATTGTTGAGTTTTTGTGTGTTGAAGTTGACATGTGATTAAGTTGTTGAAATTGATGTCTTAGATGAATTTGCAAGCGAAGGTTAGAAGAGCGTCGCCAACGTGAACGAGGTGGTGAAAAGAGTAGGAGGAGAGAGTTTGGATTTTTCACCACCTCGTTCACACCGGCGACGCTCTTCTAAAAACTCTTAAATTTTTCAACGATTTTTTTATACAAGTTTAGAACATTACAAAAGGTTCGTTTACTAAAATTTAGAATTTTTTTAACAAGAAATAAATTAAATATGAATTTTTTTAAAAGACAAAAGTTCAAAATAAAAGTAACAAAAATCTGCACGCAGAAATAAAATTTTGAGATGATTTTATGCAGGTGAACTTTTTGTAATGTTTTTAACACTTGTGCAAAAATTTATTCAAAATCTTAAAGTTTAAGCATAATTAAACAAATTTAGATTTAGCAGGGACTAAAACTAAATGCATAATTTTTTTATAGACTAAAAACACTATTAAAATTAAGTAAGGACTAAACTTAAAAGATCCCAATTTTATAGGGACCAAAAACATATGATGTCATTTACCACATGACAGTCATGTCACTTGAAATGTCCATGTGGCATGTCTGGGTCAGCATTCTGTTAGTCTAGTCAGCACAATTTGGGGGTAAGGACCAAACTTACAAATGGATAAAAACGTTGGGGATAGAAAATTTAATAAAATTTAAATAAGGATCAATGTTGGAAGCTCGCTTATTTGTAGGGACCTTAAACATAATTAACCCAAAACTTAAAAAGTGAAGTGTCTAATATTATATCATTTAAAGGACAAAAATCAAACATAAAATTTAAAGACTAAAAAAAAACGTAAAAATAACTTAAGGAAAAAAGTGTCTAATATTTTTCATTTGTTGATGTTTTCCTGGATGTCTCTAGAAGATGCCAAGCCCTTACCAATTATTTGCTTGTATCTTACCCTCCCTTCGTTCATTCTAAATTTTGCTTATCTTACCGTCCCTGCCTCTTTTCAACCAAATTTCCCTCTCAAAGTCGACAAAGAGTAGCTTTCATATCAACCCACAAAAATTATAGATTTGGATACTTCTACAATTTTTTTCACCGAAACAGTATATAAATTCAAAAAACAAAGAAAAAAACAAATAATACCGAAATGTGGTAAGTTGTATCTGCCATCAACGACTTACCATTTTAGAAATACTGGACTATTAGTCACATACAAAATATGTCACTGTATATTATTTGTCAATGAGTTTGGCTTCTTAAAAAGAAAAATTGTCAATTAAAAAAACTCGAATTTCGCAAACGCAGTTGGTAGTGACTTTTACCTACAACCAATGATGGTAGGTATAAGTCCAAAATATATTCTAACGAAAATCAATTTTTTAAATAAATAAAAATAAATTTGTGCAAAATTGTTGATAAATCTACTGCTACGAGTATCTTTGATTCTCTCTGTGCAAATTGTGAGGGAAATGAAGAAGTTAAGTAAACCAAGGCAAATCTTCTTGTCCAACAATACGAACTGTCAAGATGAAGGATGATGAAGATATTGAAACTATGTTCTCAAGGTTTCAAACTCTTGTCTCGGGTTTGCAAGTTTTGAATAAGAGTTATATTACATAAGATCATGACAAGAAGATTTTGTGGAGTCTTCCTATTAGACGGAGACCTAAGGTGACTGTCATTCTAGAAGCAAAAAACTTGAGCAAACATAGTTTGGAGACTCTAATAAGATCTTTGAAAAGTCATGGGATGGAGTTATTAGAGGATGATCCATCCAAGAAGAGTAAATCCATCGCTATTAACTAAAAGGAAAAATGAGTCAAGACTCTTCCAGCTCTAGAGATAAGAAACTGCAAAAAGCTTGCACACTTTGTTCCTGATTATCCTGACCTAAAGAAGGACAAGACTAAGAAGGACAGTTCTAAGAAGGAGGCTTTCAAAAATAGAGTTAAGAAAAGTCTCATGGCCCAACATGGGAAGATCTGGATGCTGACTCTGATGAAGAAGAAGCAAATCTCACTCTGATGGCATCCACATCCACCAATGAAAAATCTAATGTTGATGCAAATAATGATGATGATGTATTTTTTGAACTTACTCGTGAACATTTAATCATTGTTGTTAAGTACCTAATTAGCAATTATTAGAGTAAACCAAGAAATTTTGTAAAAACAATATAAAGTACTTCTTTATAAAGTTAAAGGTCTGGATATAGAGATTGAGGATCTCAGACTCAGTAATTAGATTCTTAAAGAATCTTAATCGTCTGATATCCAGAGACACTCTGATAAGTATGAAATTAATTTCAAGAGTTTCTCATTAATGGCATTAAGATAAGTAAGATAGCTCATATAATTTATGTTGTAAGTAGGAATATGGGAGAAGACATTGGATACACATAAAGTAAACATGTTGAAATATTTTACAATATAGTAAAGCCAATGCCTACTGCTTGTTCTGATTGTGTGATGAAAGGATAAAACATAAGATCTTGTTCAAAGCCAAAAGCTTACTAAAGATAAAAGCTTTTAAGCCTAAAGATACGAAAAATGATAAGCCCTTCTGAACAAATTGAAAAATATAAGTAAATTGAAAAAGATTTTTACGAAAATTGATCAGATCTTTCGAATTCCCCGTCTCTCGCTATTTGGTAAATTGCACTTATCTTATACAGGTTTTATACTAGTTTCACGATAAATTAAGAAAATAGTTGTGATCAATCTCTTGACTCAGAAACCTCTTCCACGGTTTTTGTTGAACAAAGACGAATTTTTTAGAACAATGTCTCTCATGTTTTATTTATAACAATGTATAGAAGATCAATGGTACGAATCTACAAGTGTACGGTTCTATATCGATTAGTAAAAATATCGATCCACATAAAATTGAAATAATTACCAATCTAATTCTTAGTTTTGATTAGCTTAAAAGGTTTAAGTTTATTAAGTTCAATGGTTGCTTGGTTTTTAAATTCAAATATTATAAAAAGACCTTAGGATTGCGGTATAATCATAATGATAAACTCTAAAAATTTCCTATCTATTTCTCTATTCTATAATGAAATATTTCCAAGGACAAGACATTCAATTGGTATATCAAGTTTTCTCTCAGAATACATGAACATATTTCAACAATAATCACACATATTCTCTTGTTTTATTATCATTGAGACCCTTTGAGCACAATTTTATTGTCCCAAAAGCTATCAAACCTATCTTCGTAGATTTTTTGACAAACTTGTCTAATCTCCTTTGTTTTAATATCAAACCCCACCTCTCGTTTCTTAATTTGATATTTGAGATATGATGAAATAAGAATATTAAACTTAACATTTTGGTCCTTTGTTTAATATTAGATATCAAATTTAAAGATTGGATGAGTATATATTAGAAAACAATTTCATACAAAATAAAGTCTAGACTTGAATTGATTATGATTCAATCATTAGATTATTCCAACAATCCCAAGACTAGATAACTCTACTCACTCATGATCATCGTAGACAAATGATTAAAGTAAAGAGACATGAAAATAAAAGGCATAAAAATAAATCACTGGAAAAGTAAAGTGCTGAAAAATAAAATGCAGAAATCTAAAGGACGGAAATGCAAAGAGCAAGAACTATAAAGTGCAGAAAAATAAGAACAATAAGCTTAGAACAATGTTGTAAATGTCCCGAATTGTACTCCAAGACATTACTAAAAAAATAATTATTCTTTGCAAAAATGAGACTATTTATTTATTTTTAAATAACTATTAGAAGGAAACTAAAAGAAAATTTATCTTAAAAAAACTATTAAAATAAAATACTAAAAACCCTAGTATCATCACAACCAGAAGAAAAAAAAAACCTACTAAAAAATTCTTCTTTAAAATTGATTATTTTTAAATGAAAGAAATCCACATCCGCATTTTCTAATTAATTGACGAAAAATAAATAATAGACTTCCAAGTTAGTTTAAATTACAATGACAATTCAATTAAAAACTAATTTTCTATTTCTTAAAAACAAAACCCAATTTGCCCCGTTCACATTTCATCACACATCAAACTTCATAATTCATCTTTGTTACCTACAATATTATATTAATGCAAGGATCAACTTCAGGTTCCACATGAGATCATCTAAACTCAAAAAATTGTCATAAAATACAAATAAAGTATGGATCTACTAAAAAGATTAGAAATGGCCAAAAGAATGAAGTACACAAAAACTATTTTGTAAAACTTTATACATGAAGTGCATGATATGCAAGACTCAAATGATTCGGATATTGTTGTGTTAACGCACACAGCCACGACTAATGAAAAAAATGAACCACTCAATGGTTCCTGCAAGACTTGCCACCTAGTGACATTAGCCCAATAATAACAAGACCACTTAATGGTCTCTCTAAGGCCCGTCACCTTGTGACATTAACCCAATAAAAACTAGACCACTTAATGGTCTCTGCAAGGCCCGTCACCTAGTGACATTAACCCAAAATGAAAACAGGACCGTTCAATGGTCTCAGCAAGACCTATCGCTTAGCGATAATAGCCCAATTACTTGATGTTATACTATGCAACTCAATGTCATCCGTAAAACTGAAAATAAAACCATGACATGCAATCCACCAACCCCTAATATAATAAACCACAAACCATATTTAAAATTTTATATAGATTTGAACATGCAAATCTAATAATCAAATTCTTGTAACAATCAACACAATATTCTATTAGAACAAAAAGTCATAAATATATAAATCATTAAATAAAATGAAATAAAGAAAAACTAACTCTTTTTAATGGACAAAAATTCTACTACCATTTCATAACGTTTATCCGGTCTAATATGATGGTGTGGGAAAAAAATCTCTAACCTTAAACGCTTTTCTTCTTTGCAAAACATCAAAGCTCGCGAGAATTCTAGTCGAAGGGTCTTTATCACACTAAGTCTATTACTTAAAGGTTGTTGCACCTATTGCTCGCTCGAGTGTTGTCCTTCTCTATCTTGTTTTTCCCTTAGTTCTCCCTCCTCTTGCTATGTTCCTTTCTCCCTTTATCTAGGTTAACCTAAGGGGAAAAAGCTTTTATTGGAGTTTAAAATGGTGGAATCCATAGGATGGTTTGCCGAGTGCTTTTATTGGAGTGAGAGGGAGCACTTACCATTTTACTCTTTTTTTCCTAATCTATATGTTGATCATTTTGATCCTTAAGATGGTGGAATCCATAGGATGGTTTGCTCGAGTGTTCTCCTTCTCTATCCTGTTTTCCCCTTAGTTTATCCTTAATCACAAGCTTAATTTCTCTCCTAACTTACCAAGCGTACATAAATTCCTTTTCTTCTTCATAAACTCCCTCAAGTTTATCTTGACTTTCCATATGCCCTCAAGTTTAAGTTGCCCTATCCCTCTTCAAAGCAATAAATTCGAAACTAATATCAATTACTTTCTACGTGCATTACCGGTGTCTGCATACAACTCATGGTATGTCACTTTCCAACCCCATTTTCTTGCAATTAATGTATGCCTTCTAATTTCCCCCTACTCAGCCATACCTACACCACTTTAAACTCCCTCTCTATTTTCAACAATGATTTTTTTCTCTTCCACATAACTTTTCCCATATTAAGGAACACAGTTGACTCCGTCACACATACCAATGCATATTTTTTATTTTTAATATCTTTAATTTTTTATTAAAAAAAATTATGAAAATTTAATATTTTAAAAATATTCATCGAGAGTAATCCATGAACATCTCATATAATATTATTTATATTTATATATTACTTCCTCCGTCCCATTTTAACTGAGCCCTTGACTCATTTCACACTTATTAAGAAAAATTGTATAAATGAAAGAGAGAGAAAAATGGTTTTGAGTGCCCTTGTTAACTATTGGTGCATTTTTCTTTATCATAAATGCAAAGTAGAATATATTGAATTAAGAGTGGTGAAATTAGTATTAATTAGATTTATAATTAGAAAAAAGTAATTAATATTGTATTGAAAAATAAAATGAGTGAATTTTTCTGGGACAATATTTTTTTACAGATAGCTCAGTTATTATGGGACAGAGGGAGTACTAGAAAAATATAGTTAAAATATGTTACATCAATAATGCACATTGTTAAATAGGTCATCTATTATGAGACAGAAGGAATAATAACAATGCCCCTCCAATGCAACACATCCACGTACACTCCCCATATATCCACGTCAAATAGGTCATCTATTATGAGACAGTGGGAATATAAACAACAATTAAATTCACCAAATTTCTAAACCCTCCAATTGCTATCAGCATCCTCCTCACACACATTACCCACTAATAAAGGTATTCTCAAGTTATCTCATCCGTCTCCTCATACAGGTCAATAACTTTGATTGTGAATTCACAAGTCGCATCTCAAAATTGGAACAAATTATGTCACAATTTTTTCAGGCTGTCTCTTCTCTATGCATTCATGGCCTGTAACTTCGATTTTATTATTATTTAAGAATTACATTTCATGTAACTACCAACTTATTTGTCTAGACTCTAGATATATTGGATTTATGTGGATGTTGGTCTCCTAAACCGTCTACCATGTGTTGTTGTTTTTATATCTTTATAAGACTATATATCACCTTTCTAGGTTGCCATTTGGTTATTTGTTTGGATTCCACGTATTTTCTTTGTGTATATTATGCTTATGAGATAGAAGGAAGGTTTGTTTGTTAATTGATTTTTCTTCCATCTTTAGGTTTGATTGATATTTTATTTTTGAGTTTGAAGAAAAAGGCCTGCACATTATCTGTTCTAGTTTTTGTTGCATAATATGCAATGAGATGTTTATTGAGTTCCTTTTTGTTAATTTTGTGTGTCTTCAAATGCATAAAGGTGACATTTGTTGAGAAATTTTATAATTAGTCTTTAAGCATTTGTAAATACGTGTTTTTTTTTTATTTTGTTGGATTTTATAATTAGTCTTTAAGCATTCGTAAATAACTGTTTTTGATTGGAGTTGTAACAATGAATTAGAATAAATGAAAGTACACAAATATTGTTTTTCATATTACTCAAAAGGAGCAAGCATGTCTCAAACTTAAAGGTTCTAATTAACAGGTTTTTTCAATAATTTTTTTGCTATATTTTTGTTGAACTAATAGGTATTGTAAATTGTAATCATAGTTGGAACATCCTTTTAACTTTTAAACTTGAAACTTAATAGGATCTGTTTTTACAAGCTCATCTCTGCCATATATCGATGCTTTTAAGTTTATGTCATGTACGATTTGTAAATGCATTAAACTTTATGAATATTAGTCATATACTTCTTGAACACCATCGAACAAAAGTTGTTTGACCTCAAATTGTTTTTGCTCCATTTTTTCCCATAAAGAAGTCGTTTTGTCTGTATTCAATTTCTACCTTCTGCCGTATACATAGAAAAAGAACTATTTACCCATTTCGATTCAATTTGTAAGATGAAACATTTGTATCTATTCAACTGCCCTTGATTTTGTTATACCTTATATCTTACTCCTGAAAAGAACTAAATAGTTATTTTTTTGCGTGATATAATATTATACATACGAGTAAGAACTTTTTTTTGTTTGTTATACCCTATGCTTTTTGTTTGTTTATTTTTATTTAGTGCACCTTATATCTTACATACAAATAAAATTAACGGATTACACACAAATAAAATTAGAGTTTAATTGCGGTGGGTTGACAATTAATGAAGATGTTGTATACATTGTATAATTCTCTACTTTTAGGCACAAGTCTCACTAAGGAGGTTGAGTATGAGTTGTATCACTATGTGGCGCCGATTGATCCATCTCTCTATCAATTTGAAGTTACTGTTGACAAAAAGCATGGAAATATGTGTTTTACTCATGATATAGCTGAATTGGACAAAGCTTATAACTTGGGCGCACGGTGCTTGAAGCAGGGTGCTTTGACAAAGCTTATAACATGGAGATAAGTCGAAGATGTTGATAGCCGATGAAAATGGTGAATAAATTAACTTGAATTCAAATATCGTTTATAAAGAATTCTTTCGTAATGTATAATAATTAAGGTTCAGTGTACGGTTTTTTCAAACTATATTAATGTTTTCTTTCTTTGTTCAAGTGTCAAACTCTAATGATCTCACTTTCATATGACAAATGTGATACATCATCATCGATTTATGAACTATTCAAATGCATTTTAGTTCTACTGCATAACTTATTCATGACTGTTTTTATTCGGTTGGACCCGTACACTGCATAACTTAAGATAAAAAGCATGGAGGAATGGTGCCATATTGGGCCGCCAAGGCATGCAGTTACAATCTCAAAAAAAATAAAAATGAATGGCATATATATATATATATATAAATAAAAAAGGAGAAACCACTGTACAAGATACACCTACAGAGCCATCAAAGGACGGTCCAAAAAGAACCCCGGGAAGACCCCGCCTAAAGGGAGAGCCAGGAAAGAGATCCCAAGGGAAGCACCAAAAACAACACAAAAACAAAACCATAAAGAGAAAAAAAACACCAGAAAAATGGAACCAAAAGGCCACCACCAAAAGCAACACCTGCCAAAACAAAGAAAGAAGAGCAAAGGAGCACCACGGAAGTTGGCCAAGAGGGGAGGAGTCAGAGAACCCTCACACAAACCAAGGCACCCCACCACTAGAACACCCTACCGATGCCAACACAGGACGAGCTACACCTCCCACTCGTGATAAATGCAAGAACTAGCAGGGCAATTATCCAAGAACCACTTCTAAGCTAAGAATTTCGCTCTATCCACCACAGACTCCTCACGGAGAACACCATCAGAAAAATTAGATCATTCCGGGATGTCTAGATGGTCCAAACAAAAGAATGCCAAACAAGAAGCAAACCTGACCTAACTCTTTTTCCCCCACCTAAACCCGTAAAAGCCTTAAACTGCTGGGCAAGACCAACGTGTGTCACAAACTCCCAACCTAACCACCTAACAACCTTATACCACACCTGAAGAGCAAAGTGACACGAGATGAAAAGATGCACCGATGTCTCAGAAGGCGCATTACAAAAAACACGCCCAAGCTCCCCCACCGAAAGAAGGACCCCACGCCTGACAAGGTTACCCCTGGAAGGAATCATGTCAAGAAGGAGTTGTCACGAGAAAGAAACGGCCTTAGACGGAGCCAGGGCCTTCCAAACCCTGGAAACAACCTGCAAGATAATTCCCTTAGGTGCACCCGTAGTCGACGAATCTTTAGAGAGATAAGAATAAGCCGACTTGACTGAGTAACAACCATCAAGACTAGGAGACACTCCCTTCCCACCCACCTAAATCCCCCACCTGTCCCATCAACCTGAAGGGATAACTGGAAGAGCCGACTAAACCTAACCCTGAGAATTGTCAGCCCACACCAGGGATCATGTGAGAACTAGGTCGAGAGACCGTCCCCGATAACCCTAGACACCCCTTTAGAAAACCAGTCCTCAGAAGCCTCCCTATCACCCTCGAGGAGGAAAATGCTCGACCACCACGCGGACACCCGCGCAGACCCGAGGGCCTCCCACCAAGATGGGGAGAAGGATGGCACACACCATACAAGGCCAAGATGATATCTCTCCAAATAGCTCCGTCCTCCAAAAGAAAATGACAGCGCCACTTTGCTAGGAGGGCAAGATTAACCCAGCGAAAATCCCTCATCCCCAACCCCCCTCACGCTTCGGCCTACAAACCACAGACCAGAAGACCCACGAAATACTATTACTCCGCTTAATTCCTAGCATGAAAATACCTCTCCTTTTTATTTCTCTTAATTTTAGTTGACTAACTATTTATTTCTTATCATAAACATTCTCATCGTTTTGATAATTTCTTCTTAAGTCTTCCTATTATTCTTCCACAAAATAAATTCAAGATATACCATATTATATAATCAGAATTCCGTTGAGCAAGGTTTTTAAAAATGAAAGACTATATAATTAATTAATTAATTCATCCAAAGTTGCACATGCATACAGATATGTATGAACAAAAATTCAATATGATGGACAAATCAAGTATTAAAATACTTACCCTTCGTAATTTCCTAAATTCTAAAATTGGTGATGATAATTTTTCCCTATTGACATAAGTTACCAATACTACTCGAGTAAACTAACACATTAGGCAATTAAGGTAGTGCACACGTACACATATGTGTCCCGCCCCCTATTGCATCAATATTTTTTTGAAGGCACATAAACATATGTGTTTTATAGAGAATAAAATACCTATGAAACATATATATATATATAGAATATATATAGAAAAAATATCAGGTTACAAATGTAAAATTTTGATTGTAACAAAAAAAAAATGTAAAACTTTGATCTCAATCTAGAGTAAGTTCGCAAACATTTCCTCTGTTTTACAAGTCTTATATTAGGCCTATTTATAGCTTAGAGCCTCAGACAAATTATTAAACTCAGATTACAAGCCAATAATGAGCGAATTCCAAGAGTTTGTAACATCTTTCTCTGACTGCATAACGTACACGGTCGTGCTTGCCTTCAAACTGTTGAAATCCTGCAGACTGGGAAGGATGCAAGGTCATGTTAGGTAGGCCTACAAATCATGGTCAACTTTCGACAATTTTACCTCATTTTTCTTCAAACAAGGCACGCGGTCGTGCTCCTTGGGCGCACGGATCATGCTCAACTTTATTTAGGATGCTTCGTATCCCCCTATTTATATTGTTGGATATTAAATAACAGTCATGTCGTGTTTATTTATCTTAGTATACTATACAAGTGATGAAGTTGTTGGGACGTTACTAACCTAATAGGTTGGAAGCTGCACCTGCTGATCACATTGTGATCCTTACGCGCGGGGACTATAAATCTCGGTTAACTAGGTCCATCCCTCCTAAGTCTAGTTGCACCTGCTGATCACACAGTGATCCTTACGTGTGGGGTCTTACTGTCTCTCAGATAATTGAAAGCATAGGCTTTATATTGGCTTTCCAAGATTTCCCAAGGCAATGGATAATGCTGATGCCATAGGAGTTGAGATTGACTTGCAATCTTGCATATCTAACTTTTTAAGTAGTTCTAGTGCATAGTTTGTTTGACTTATAAAGATGTCGTCACAAGTTGCTTTATTTGAAGACCAAGGAAGAAGGTGAGTTCCTCCATGAAAGATATCTAAAACTCTCCCTGCATCAACTTAGAGATATCTTTTTTTTACAGGTAAACCAGGAGAGAGGACATGCATCAAGGAGAAGCAACGACATCCCAACTAGGTTGGCACCCTGATGAGCTCCCATCCT
>Ga0315913_1005729_pt1 | contig 15061 bp, 13 predicted proteins | sample MpolsnodulesMG_FD_207736 | JGI IMG/M metagenome (GOLD analysis project Ga0315913, IMG submission 207736) | Medicago polymorpha root nodule microbial communities from Los Angeles, California, United States - small nodules | ecosystem: Host-associated > Plants > Roots > Nodule | place: USA... | reverse complement strand
ATTAATGATAATTTAAACAATTATAAATTAACAATAAATATTATTTTAATTTTAATTTGTTTTTTTTAGCTAAGTTGTCCATTTACTTTTTTCTTTTGTCAAATAACAAATGTTTGATTTCGACCTGCATAACAAAATAAAATATTATTTTACATTCTAACAATTATACTCATATTCCGACAAATAATTGAGGTCCCTATAAATTAAAAGCCCAGCTCCGTAGAGCTCTTTGCGCTTGTCAAGAACGGCCCTGGATATTGACTCTCGTGCAATCGACAAATTCCAGATGATCAACTTCAAAATTTAAAATTGAAAAAAAAAATAACAAAAGAAATATTTTAAGATCTGAACGCTATCCTCTGATATGGTTCAGAAATGTTGAATGCTTCCAAGTGCACCCACCACCACCAACCACATTTAATCAAATTCCAGAGAATATCCTATCTTTTTCAACTCTCTCGCCGCATATCTTTAATCTCTACCATTAATTTACACATAGCAAAATATGTATATTAAATTTCCTTAACTTTCCATAGAATCCCAATCTCATTTTAACCTCTTTCTCTCTCCAAACACAAATTTTAACATCTTTTCTGCTTATTGCTTTTCTCAAACGTGACTTAAAAGCTTAATTCACGTTTGAAACGCCATTCAAAAACAAATACATTGAATCATTTGAAAGAACACGCAAAGAATCATCAAAAATAAAAAACAAATCAATAATAAATATAAATAAAAATAAATAAATAAAATATTCAATAGTAATAATTAATATTAATAATATTAAGAAGAACCCTTAAGGCTAAAACCGATTATAACAATCAAAACTCATCAAGAGATACATAAAAATTAAATCAAAATTTTTCTTCTCTAGAATCAAACGGAATAAAGAATAACATCCAAACTACTTCCACCAAAACCACCAGAAGATTTACCACCGCCACCGCAACCGTTGACAGCAGCTCCTCCTTCAGAATGAGGCGGAGGATGATAAAACTTCCTTCCCGTTTGAGGACAGTTGGAATAAGACCTTGCAACAATCCTCATTCCTTGATCAACAATCTCCACCCACTTTCCCATCTCTGAAAAAAATGGAAGAAAAAAAACCTATTTTCTTTTCTTTCAGATGAAATGAATCTATGAAAGAAAAGAAAATAGAAGAGAAATGAAAAAAAGGGTTGAAGGGTTTGTGTTATAAGAAAATGAGAGACATTTGTAGAGAGAGAATGCGTTGTGAAAACAGAAGGGGTTGTTTGTGTGTATTTATATTGCGGTGGTGTCATTTTTGGACTTTTTTTCACGCGACCTTTTCTACGAATTTTCTTTAATTTTTGTTTTTTGTGTTTTGTTTGGATGCTAGTTGTTGGAAAGCGCGTTTGGTTTTCCTTTTTTTTTTCCTTCCTTTTTGATGAAAAGTTACTACTTGAGTCTTGACTGCTTTTAAGAAAATTCAATGTTTGTGATGTTCTGGATTCTTCGGTAATAAATGTATAATAAAACTATGGTGAAAATTTATACTAGATGAACAAAAAAGATCATTAAATAGCAAAAAAAAATTAATATTTAGGCAACAGCCAACAATTAGATGTACGAATATTTATTAAAAAGGGTGTATTGTTTCATGATTTTCCAAAGAAAAGGCATAATGTTTGACGAGTGCTAGAGAAAGCTCAAAAGTACACAGTTACAAAGGTCAATGTAAAGTAATAAAAAACATATTAGTCAATACTCAAACAAACAAAAGGGTTCGACCACCACATATAAAAATTAGGCCGAATATAAATATTAGTAGTCTTTATCCACCAAAAGGAATGTAATTTGACTTGCTCTACCAATTAGTGGATGTTGCTCTCTGTATTTTTTAAGACCCGACTATTTCTTTCATTCCATATGACCCACACACAACACAACCAAATAAGTTGCATAAAAGAACGACGGGTACGCAAGCCACATGCAGAATAAACAAATTGATAAAAATGATCTGACACTCGTAATAGCTCGACTGAGGCTATACCCAACCAGGACCGAATGTTGCCCCACAAAGCTGCAAAAAACGGATAGGATAGAAACAAATGTTGAGTAGTCTCGATGTCACCGCAACCCGCCACATAATGCTGATTAACGTGAGGAAGAACACCGCCCACGAACAAATTATCCTTCGTCGACAATCTATTCTGAAGGACTTGCCACGCAAGAATAGAGACCTTCAAGGGGACCTATTTGTGTCAAATTAAATCCCATAAAACTTCTGTTGTTTGAACCGGCTGACTGGTAAGCAATTGGTAAACATCTCTAATTGAGTAACCACTCGACGGATTAAGCCTCCACACACCACCGATCTGTAGAATTTTTCAAAAATTTGTCTTAGCCAAAAATTTGCCAAAGGGGGAGATTGTTGGGTATTTGTATTGGCTGCATTATTGCTAAAACAAATATCCATGTTTGTGTTGTTGGATACAATTTAACAACATGTTTCAGACATTCTTGTATACGATGTTTCAGACATTCTTGTATACGATGTTCCAACATCCTAGCATGGTTCAGTGTGCCTTGTTTCATGTCTGTTTGTACACGCGCCTTATATTATTTAAGCAAACCATATTTCCTTATCTTATTAACCAAGCAACGCGCATATCTTTACAGAATCAGTTGTGGAATATTCCTAAAAATGTGATTACATTTTAGCAAATATTTGAAGCTGTATTGGACGTTCCAAAAGATGTTCCTACATTTTAGGACTTTTCATATATGTCACTGATTCGTGTTTTGCAGATCAGCGGGACGATCTGTTTTGTTCTGAAGCCCAACAAGACTATTTGACCTATATTGCTTCAGTATAAAAGGAAGACTTCAAGACCTAATTGATCATTCAAGCCGTCATTCTAAAAAGTTTAGTTTTTTTAGGGTTTTGAGTCTTTGAGTGTTCTACTCTTGTATCGTGTTGATGCAAGTTTAGTCCTGTTTATTGTGAGCCTGTCTTGTATCAGTTTGATACATGTTAAGGACTGTGTGTTGAGTTGTAAACTCTTGTGTGCTACGCCAAAGCTTTTAAGCAAGGTTGTAGTTTGTGTTTGAAGGTAGCTTTATCATTGATTTGTGTTGTTTAAGTCTGATAATTACAGGGGTTGTGGTTGACTGTAGGATAGTGAGATGGGATCTCAGATCTAGGAGTTCCTAGGTTGAAATCAATACGGGTAGGTCCTGGGTCTTTAGTGTAAACGAAGAGTTTGGTGAGAGTTATAGAATAAGGACTACACTAGTGGATTTCCTTCTTGGCTTGGTAGCCCCAGAGTAGGTGTGTTTGTCACTGAACTAGGTCAACACACTTGTGCCATTTACTTTCCTGTCATTTATTCTGTTTACTGGTTGATGTTGGAACATTAAACAGAACATTATATGTCTGTGTGCATAACGTTGGAACATCACATATAACATTTTAAAACAAGCACGCTTGAATTTCAATTGGCATCAGAGCAGGCACCCTGCCTGTTTTAGGATGAGCTCCAGGGTAGTTTCATTCTAGCATTATGGACAAGGAAGATGGTTGTGAAAATAGACCCCCTATGTTGGATGGCTCCAACTATGACTATTGGAAATCACGTATGAGTGCATTTCTCAAATTTATTGACAGCAAGACCTGGAAAGCATTTCTGAAAGGCTGGGAACATCCTGTGGCACTTGACATAGATGGAAACAAGCTAGCTATCTTGAAACCAGAAGAATAGTGGACCACTGATGAGGATGAACTAGCTCTTGGTAATTCCAAAGTATTGAATGCATTATTCAATGGGGTAGACAAGAATATGTTCAGACTGATCAAACAATGTACCGTGGCCAAAGATGCTTGGGAAATTCTCAAAACTGCACATTAAGGTATTACTAAGGTAAAAAGTGCCAAATTTCAACTTCTTACCACAAAATTTGAGAATCTGAGAATGATGGAGGATGAGAGCATACATGATTATCATTTGAATATTCTTGATATTGCAAATGCTTTTGAATCTCTTGGAGAGAAAGTTTCTGATGAAAAGCTGGTTAGGAAAATTCTCAGATCTCTACCTAAGAGGTTTGACATGAAAGTTACAGCTATAGAGGAAGCCCAGGATATCTCGAGCTTAAAGGTTGAGGAATTGATAAGATCTTTGCAAAATTTTGAAATAACTGTCAACAACAAGACTGATAAAAAGGGAAAGGGTATTTCTTTTGCTTCTAGTGTTGATTCAGAGGAGACTCCAGGAAATCATGAGGATGATGAAGATATGTCAGAGTCCTTAGCTCTGATAGGAAGACAGTTCAAAAAGATCTTCAAACAATTTAACAGGAGATCAAGGTCAAATGGTCAGAACATTAGACCCAACATTGACAATCAACCAAGTAAAGAGAAGGTGGCAATAGCTGATGAGAAGAATCCTCAACACAGGGGTGTTCAATGTCATGAATGTGAAGGATATGGTCATATCAGAACATAATGTGCTACTTTTCTTAAAAGACAAAAGAAAATTTTGGTTGTCTCATGGTCAGATGGAGATGACTCTGAAGATGAAGGGAAAACTGAATCTACCAATCATGTCTCTGCCTTAACTGGTAGAATTATGTCAGACACTAAGTCTTATAAAGAGGAGATGAGTTATGATGAACTGGCTATGGCTTACTATGAATTTATTTCAAGAAATGGTGAGTTAACCCAAAGGGTTGAGAGACAAGAAGACATGATCACTCAATTGCAGGAGGAAAGGAATGAGAATTTGGCACAAATCTCTGATCTCAGTGAAGAGGTGACAAAGCTAAATTCTCAACTGAAGCATGAAAAGAAACAGACTGGAATGATGACTTCAGGAACAAAGGTGATGGATGAAATTCTCAAAGAGGAAACCAAGATTGGTGGCTTTAGTTATAAGGCTCTAAACAGAAAACAACGAAACAGAAACTCTGCCTATGCTCTAGAAGACTGTGGATTAGTGAGAAAGCAACAGTATAATCAACAGATCGAAGCTGGTGAGGAGACTGATGACTCCACTAAAAATAAGACGATGTTGAAATATTCTGAGGAACATCTAAGTTTCAAAACCATGAAGAAATCCAGCCTTTGGGTTTATGATCACTGTAAGGGAAAGGGTCATATCAGACCATACCGCGTCAAGTTACATGGTCAGTCTAAGAACCCTTATAAGAATCCATCCAAGAAGAAGTGGATCCCAAGAAGTGTAATCTCTGGGTTGATAGCACATACCTCACTGAGAGCATCCTTTAAGGAAGACTGGTACTTTGACAGTGGTTGTTCCAGATATATGACTGGAGTTGATAAATATCTTGAAAATGTAAGACCACATACTAGTAGCTATGTTACTTTTGGTGATGGAGCTAAATGAAAAATTATAGGAATTGGTAACCTGATCAAACATGGTTTGCCAAGGCTTGATAATGTATTGCTAGAGAAAGGGTTAACTGCCAACTTGATCAAGATAAGTCAATTGTGTGATCAAGGACTAGAAGTAAACTTCACTAAGCCTGAGTGTCAAATTTCAGATAAGAAAGGATAAGTGCTTATGAGAGGCACAAGGTCCAAGTAAAATTGCTATTTGTGGGTATCTCAGGAAGAAGCACATATCTCAACCTGTTTTTTGAGCAAAGAAGAAGAGATCAAATTGTGGCATCAAAAGTTGGGTCATCTACATCTGAAAGGAATGAAGAAAGCAATTTCCTCAGAAGCCATTAGAGGATTTCCCAATCTCAAAATTGTTGAAGGCATCATATGTGGTGAATGTCAGACTGGCAAACAAACCAGAATGTCACATTCAAGGTTGGAACATCAAGTGACCTCTAAAGTTTTAGAACTTTTGCACATGGACTTAATGAGACCTATGCAAGTTGAAAGCATTGGTGGAAAAATGTATGTCTTTGTAGTTGTTGATGATTTTTCTAGGTTTACCTGGGTAAATTTCATTAGAGAAAAATCAGATACTTTTGAAGTCTTTAAAGATTTGTGCACACAACTGCAAAGAGAAAAGGATAGTGCTATTGTTAGAATAAGAAGTGATAATGGAACTGAGTTTGAAAATTCTAAGTTTAATGAATACTGCTCCGGTGAAGGAATCAAACATGAGTTTTCATCTCCCATCACACCCCAACAAAATGGTGTTGTAGAGAGAAAGAACAGAACCCTTCAAGAGTTAGCCAGAGTTATGCTTCATGTAAAACATCTGCCTTACTACTTCTGGGTTGAAGTCATGAACACAACTTGTCATATTCACAACAGGGTTACCCTAAGGACTGGCAATACAACAACTCTATATTAGTTATGGAAGGGAAGAAAACCTACTGTCAAATATTTTCATGTGTTTGGTAGCAAATGCTACATACTGGAAGATAGAGATCACAGAAGGAAAATGGATCCCAAAAGTGATGAAGGGATTTTTCTTGGATACTCTACAAACAGCAGAGTTTACAAAGTTTTAAACTCCAGAACCAAGGTTGTCATGGAATCCATCAATGTGGTGATAGACGATGTCATTGAAGAAAGAGTTCCTGATGTTGAAAAAGATGTTGAAACACCAGTTCAAGAAACAACATCAGTTGAAGAAACAAATACTCCACTTCAAGTGAATGATTCTGAAACTGAGAAGGAAGAAACTGAGCAGAGTGAACAAGATCATACATCCACTAGTAAAGGTCCTTCCATCAGAGTGCAGAATAATCATTCTCAAGATCTCATTATTGGCAATCCTGACCAAGGGATTACAACCAGAAGATCCATTGGGATTATCTCCAATTCTTGTTTTGTGTCCAAAATAGAGCCAAAAAATGTCAAAGAAGCTCTCACTGATGAATTATGGATTGGAGCAATGCAGGAAGAGTTAATCAGTTTAAGAGAAGTGAAGTGTGGGATTTAGTTTCAAGACTTGAAGGGATGAATGTTATTTAAGTCTTTGAGTGTTCTACTCTTGTATCGTGTTGATGCAAGTTTAATCATGTTTATTGTGAGCCTTTCTTGTATCAGTTTGATACATGTTAAGGACTGTATGTTGAGTTGTAAACTCTTGTGTGCTACGCCAAAGATTTTAAGCAAGGCTGTAGTTTGTGTTTGAAGGTAACTTCATCATTGATTTGTGTTGTTTAAGTCTGATAATCACAGGGGATGTGGTTGACTATAGGATAGTTAGATGGGATCTCAGATCTAGGAGTTCCTAGGTTGAAATCAATATGGGTAGGTCCTAGGTCTTTAGTGTAAATGAGGAGTTTCCTGAGAGCTATAGAATAAGGACTACACTAGTGGATTTCCTTCTTGGCTTGAAAGCCCCCAGAGTAGGTGTGTCTATCACCGAACTGGGTCAACAAACTTGTTGTGTCATTTACTTTCCTGTCATTTATTCTATTTACTAGTTGATGTTGGAACATTCAACGGAACATTATTTGTTTGTGTGCATAACGTTGGAACATCACATAGAACATTTTAAAACAAGCATGCTCGAATTTTACTTTCATTGAGCTAGAGAGTTGGACATACCTAGGGGCAATGTCTAATCATAGAATAGACCGAAAAATCTATTCTGAACATTGCATATTATTTTTTCTCTTTACCCTTTAGTAGATAAGATATGGCTGCCTATTTGTAGAACTATCAAGGTAGAGAGTATGTGTTTGAACTTCTAAGACTCATAGACGAAGTTGGAGCCAATCCCAATTCTTTATATTTCAATTACCTTTGAGAGAGTAAGACCCCACTCTAATATTTCGTACATCATCCTATATTGACTACCACTGTTGGATTGACAACACTTGCACCCTTTAGCGTTGTGTATAACCTTAGACTGAATCGGATGCACCCTTTAGCTTTTCAGAAAAATCACTTTTGAAAGATGTCATTTTGAAAAAATATGTGATTTTTACTATGTAAAATCTCGAACAATGAATATTTAAATAAGTGAATGCCAAAATCTCTTTTTTAACTTATACCAATGAGTTTGAAACAACTTATACTATTTTTCAGTAAATTTTCAAAAAATAAATTTTTAGAAATACAAAGAAAAAACTATTTTTTATAAATCTATAACAAACAAGCCCTAAATCACTACCGCTTTGCGTAATCAAATCAAACTTGCAAAACCCCGTTAATCTACTCACTTCATTTACTTTTTAATTTTCAGTTCTTATAAGTAACGTTAGTTGCTAAGTTGAAACAATAATCCATGTGGATACGATCTCAGTTATCACTTTATTACTTATGAACTATTTGGTACACTTGCCGAATTTGTCCATTACGGACACATATAGCTTTTCATTGTCAGGATCTTAGTCGTTAGTATATATGTTGTTGAATTGACCGACATATAATCATCGAATTCTTCACTTTCTAAGAAGGAGATGAGGTGTGGACCTTTCCCTAGGCTACCATGCCTCTTTTCTCTGTCTTGAATGAACGATTTTATGTGTGCCCCTGAAAAATCCAGTTTGTTTAGATCATGGCAAGCTTGTGACTGCGTGCCATTACTGCATATTATTCGTTAGGAAATCGTAATGACCATTTTCTAGTTGTTTTTCTTTTTTAACATTTCAATGAAGTCAGCAGTTGTGTTAGTACATGTGCATTGATTGATTTTGATGTAAAGTGTGCTGTAAGATTAATATGTTGGTGGTGGAAGAACTTCCTAGTCAACACGGACGAGCAAGGTTGTTTCTTGAAGTACAAGACAAGCAAGGTTGCTCCTTCACTTGTTTATTTTCTTACTCTTCAGGTCTTGTAAGCCTAAAGGTTGTTTTTTGACGTGCAATACAAGTATATAAATGCAAATATATAAGCTCTATTTCTTAGTTACAAGATGCATCAGTCAAAAACACTTTAAGTTTATATCCGACTCTTTCTCTTGTATATGATAAGTCAATAATTATAGGTTTTTAAGTGTTTAGTTTATTAGAATTTTATGTGTTTTTAATTACTTTTTAGAACTTTGGTACTTCAAATCGTTTGTTATTTTATTTCAGGATCAAATATGGTGAAATCAAGTCTTAGAGCAAAAGAAGGGATTTAGAAGCATGGTTAAGGAAATAAAGGACTCAAGCACGACTCAAGGCTGATTGAGGATCAAAATATGAAGATCTCTTGCCATTCTATCGCGCATGGTGGTGCTCACAAATGCACTGACCGTGCGTCCCTTTCAGGCCAACTATGCTGCACAATGTCGAGAGCAGCACATGGTCTGTGCTCCCACACACACGGCCGTGCGCGACCCCAGATGCTCCCTTTGTTGCTTTTGCTCGTTCATCAAGCATGGTCGTGCGCCTTGCAGGCACGACCGTGCGCGGTTCTAGCAAATTGTTTAAATGATATTTTTGACCTAAAAGCCCATGGGTTGCCTTGTAACATATTCTAATGCCTTTTCTAGGGTTTAAGTTGTTCCTTGGGCTATAAATAAAGGAGCCATCAGACTTGTAAATCGCCTTTGTATCTTGGGAATTCTTTGTGACAATTATTTCTTTTGAATCAAAGTTCTTTATTTTCTTGTTCTTTATAATTCTGCACCTTTACTTTCAGCCGTTTACTTTCATGTCTTTCTACTCCATCTCTTTATTCTCTTTGTCTACGATGAACATGAGTGAGTAGATTTCTTTGTCTTGGGATTGTTGGATGAGTCTAATGACCTAATTCCTATCAAACCAAGCCTAGAAACCTAATTTTATGTAAATCTATTTTCTAATCTATTCTCACCGTCCTTAATTCATATTTCAAAAACTAATTGAAGAATCGAAAAAAGAAGGTTAGTATTGGAACAAGTGAGATTAGACAAGGTTTACGAAACATGAGAATAGTTTAGTAAACCTTGAGACCTTAAAAGTTTCGTTCTTAATGGGTTTCAATAGTGATCGACCATGAGAATAGACGTGATTGTTATTGAAAGACACTCATGGATTCTAAGAGGAACCATGAAATACATTAGAGAAACTTGTCTTTAGAAACGGATTTAACATAAGATTTAAATATAGGTTTGGATTGTAAGTGATTTGTCATTATGATGAACCAATAATCCCGAGACGCTTTTTATTATTTTATAAACACCAAATTTGCTAAACTTCTAAACCTAAATTTTTCAGCTAATCACAATTGTAAAGAAAATCAATAATTACAATAACTCCTTGTGGAACGATATTTTTACTACTTTGATAAACCGGTGCACTTGCGGATTTCAAACGTCAATATACATGTGTTAAATTGTTGTCAAGAGTAGGTTGGTTATTTTCTTTGGAGAACGAGGGTGTATTGGGGTGATTACAATATGTTTCTAGAAATGTCTAGGGCATGAGAATCATTAGAGGAAAAATATGAATTTCATATTCATCCTTTAAAAGCCCTAGGTGTAATTAATAAAAAGAGAAAATGTTAACTTGTGCCCTTAAAGTCAAGTTTAGAAGTTAAATGTAGAAACTTATTTTTGAAAATTGTGCATTCAATGTCTTAAAAGATTAAAACCCATTTTCTCAATATAAAACTTATGTTTTAAATGTTTTTTTTAATCCTTAATTATGCCCTCAAGATACAAGTTAGCATTATCCAATAAAAAAGGGTGCATAGTCAAAATTGCTAAAAAGGGACTCTGTAGTCAAAAATGTAAATAGGATATTACTTTTTAGAGGTATGTAAAAAAATATTAAATTATAGGGTATATTTTCTTGTACCAATTCAATTGATAAATAATTGACCTTTTAGATTTATTAAATAGTTGATTTATATAGACCGAATACATCAACTATTTAATGATTTTAAAAAGCCAATTGTTTCGTATAAATATGACTAGAGAAGTATTACACAGATGGAGTGCTCCCGAGGCACTCTTTAAGCATTCCAAATTTAGTAATTATTTTGTTAAAAAGTCAACTATTACAATTTCCAATGCATTAAATACAAAACTTTTCATTAAAAACTTACCATTTAAAGTGCTTAAAGAGTGCCCCGGGACACTCGTTAACATTTCCTTTTTTTTAAACTGTATTAGAAGATATTTAGTTATGCAAATCATATAAAACTCTGACCAGTGAAGTTATTTGATTCATGAATATAATGTGGGGATGCCATTCTTAAAGTTTATATGATCTCAATATTTAACGGTACTTGTTTCTATTTTCTGATTAATTTTTTTTTAAGAATAAAATATGGTATATATTAACAAAATCAAAGACGTCTTTTTAACATAAGATGTATTAAGAAGACCCCTCAAACGTACAATGTGTCAATTAAATAATTACAAAAATAAAGGTCATCCAATACCCAAACAATTCAACAGGTCCGACCACCATCTTTGACAACCATACACCAATGCGACTTTATCAGCCTTCAACCACCAGTATCAATGAAACATAACTTTATGCATAAGCTCATGTATGGATGTATGAGAATTATTAAAAAACCTATTATTTCTTTCATTCCAAATTAACCAAACGCACAAAAGCCAAAGAAGCTGGAGGAAAGATCGACGAGCCTTCAAACCACCTAAGTAATGAGTGAACTGTAGGAAATAAGCACGAAGACTATGAGGATCAACTCCTGTAACACTTAATCATTATGAAGATCATGTGTAATACAATTCTTGAAGAATTAAAAAAAAATTAAGTTTAAAGTATCCTTAAGGATTGAAAACAATCAAATTTATATCAAGGTTTGATAAATATATATATATATATATATATATATATATATATATAGTTCTTGAAGAACTAGATATTTAATAGGCTTAAATGCACTTTTGGCCTCCCAAGTTTGTAAAACTTGCGATTTTGGCCCCCCTATTTTGAAAATAGCACATTTGGTCCCCCAAGTTTCAGCCCTTTGCAAAACCATAGTAAAACCTGACATGTTGCGTTTTTTCTTAGTTTTTTGCCACGATGGACGTTATTAAAAGTAAAATTTTGCTAGCACTTATTATTGGAATTAAAATTAAAAGAAAATTCCATAAATGGTGAGATTTATCACATGACCCATTCCATTCCATATTAGAAACCAAAATTGAATTGGGAATTAGGGTTAACTACAAACTCCAAATCTCACTCTCATCTCAATCGAACTACTAAGGTTAACAGAATAAGTTGATGAAACGTTCTCCAAAGGGAAAATTGAAAGCAAGAACGAGTTTCGAAGTCAGAGAATAAAAAACGAAGAAGACGGATGCAAAGGTCGGGGTTGCGAAGAATACCGATAGTTAGGAAAAGGGTGGGAATCGAGTGAAAAGGGTTTGAATGGCAGAGACACCGTAAGAATGGTAAGAAGATTGGTTTGAATCGAGTGAAAATCGAGTGAACAAGGAGGATGAATGCATATTTGTGTGTGAAGAATAAAAATCATTATGGAGATGAAGAATAGAACAAGATTTATGAGTGAGGAAAGAGGATGTCGATTTGTGTTTGAAGAAGGAGGATGAAGGAGAAATGGTTATGGAGTTGGAAGAGGAATTGACTTATGGGGAAGAAGAATAAAACGGTTGTATAATGGTCACGTGAGGGAGGATTTTTTTTTCTTTCTAAAATCCACGTAGGATGTCTATGTGGCAAAAAAAACCAAAAAAAAGTGACATGTCAGCTTTGATCGAGTCAAAATCAAGGGGGGTAAGGGTTTTGAAAAGGGGCTGAAATTTGGGGTCCAAATGTGCTATTTTCAAAATATGGGGGCCAAAATCGCAAGTTATGCAAACTTGGGGGCCAAAAGTGCATTTAAGCCTATTTAATTTCAAGCATCATTAAATGATAGCAAAAATTATGATCTTCTTTGTTGTTGATAGATTTAAGGTTGAAAAGAATATCTATTTTATCATTGTATTATTTATTAAAAAGGATTGAAGAGTTACACGTTGAGAATGTAATCTAATTCTTGAAGAATTAATTTGTTTTTTTTTTAAAGATCCCTAAGGATTGCTCAAATAAAGAATTTTCTTAATCATTGTTTATGAAGATTTGAAATATAGTTCCTAAAGAAATAATATTTAATATTAAATCATCCTTGAAGGATTGCAAAATTGTGATTTTACTTTCTTATTATTCATAGAGTTTTGTGGAGTTCTTGATCACAATTCAAATATATAAGATCTATTTGATCTTAGCTTAAGTTCTATCAAAATTATTAAAAAAGAAAATTTATTTATGCCTCTTGAATGTTCTCTTGAAGTAGCAACATTGAGAAAACAATATGAAGAAAATTGTAACACCCAAACGCGTTCGTACAATCAACAATACAATATAACTCGTCCAAAACATAGAAAATACATCCTTAAAGTCTATAATATCCTGCAGCGGGTACAAACGAGCACTTGCTGATTATCCATCCGGCTACAAGCTTGCTAAACCAACATGTTGATCTGAAACAAATAAGGATTGGGATGAGACATAATGTCTTAGTGAGTTCTACCTAATACTAGGCTATAGGTAACCTCGGGGAAAACCTTTGGCACCACGTGTCTACAATACAACCTGCCGGTTGATTATACGTGTGTGGGCTGGCTTGACTAGACGGTCGTGCATACTAGATCCGTCGTAAGTTCTCCGTTTCACAATTCATAGGTCTTGTCTTACTCTACATGTCATGGCGCTCAAGGGAACCTAGAACCGCTATGTCGAGATACGATAAACGCATCCAGACCTAAACATAAGCCATTCATGACATGACCCTAGACCGGACGATCGGGGAATCCTAAGATCATCTTCGGTATAACTTCTTGGTCTTATCTTGATTCAGAAACTTATACATAACTTTCATCTTATCATAAACGTAAGCATATCATTCCATGTTCATTCATTAAGTTAGCGGTTAGCATTGAACAAACAATATTATTTGAGTTTATTTTACGGATTATTCCCGAGTGGAGTAACCCCGGAGGTTAATCCCTTACTTAACCGATGAAAACCTAGCTAAGGTACATCGGACTCCCTCAGTGACGTGAGGGCCTACCTTGCGGAGCGTATCCCGTTCCCCTTGTGAGAACCTTTCGTATCCCCCTTGGCGTGGATAACGAAAACACACGACACCTACATCTTACTTTATGGTCTTGACCATATATTATAATTTGTCTTAGTACTTGCTTACTTAGTCATTCTTGTTCATAGTGAAAAGACTATGCCCATAAATTCACGACTTCACTTGCTTAGGGTTCTTGCTAACTTTCTAGTTTCTCGACGACCTATGTCGAGGCTCTATGTTTCATTCCCATTCTTGGCTCATTGCTACCCGAACAATCATGCTTAAACTCTCTTATGCCATTCTTGATGCATATGTTAGTTTGGCCTTGATTTTCATTTCAAGAATCGTTTGATGTTATGTGCATTGCTTAGATGTTGTTTAGGGGTTATAAAGTTGGAAAACATCACGAGGAAAGCCTCGGACTGCACTACAGGCCCCAAGACAAGCCAACAAGCCAAAAGGAAGTTGGCATGGGCAGAGGGGTTTCGCTATTAGCGAAATTCATCTTGGGGAATTTCACTATTAGCGAAATATTTCGCTAATAGCGAGTTTCTTCGGGTCTGTGGTACAGATTTTGCAATTTTGACCCAAAACTCGTCCAATTTGATCCTGCAATGCACCATATACATCCAGCAACATATATAGATAGTAATAAACATATTGCATGGCCATTTTAACATAAACATAACAAGAAACTGGCATTTGGGGTTCTAAAATACAACATTCTAACTTAGCATAAATTCTTGTCTTTCTCACTAGAAATGCTCAAACCAAAAGAAGGTTTAACTATCTAAGAACTCACATGTTGATTACTGCATTCCTCAAGCTTCAACATCTATCCCTTCTCCAATTCAAAACCCTAGCTCTTGAAATCTTTGATGCATCCATGATTCTTAGCTCACCAAACCAAATCAAGCTTCAAACCATTCCTCTAATTGTTTCTTGTTCATGAAGCTGCCATGATTCCTGCTTAATCTCAATTACATGCACTTGGAACTTGTTTGTTTGAAGAGAGAAGGATGGGGGCGGTTCTAGAGAAAAGGAGGAGAGAATTCTTGTTCTTGGTGTTTTAGAGAGAGAACCAACATAAGATTATGAGGGTTTTGGCTCCCAACACACTTATATACC
>Ga0315913_1005728_pt1 | contig 15064 bp, 5 predicted proteins | sample MpolsnodulesMG_FD_207736 | JGI IMG/M metagenome (GOLD analysis project Ga0315913, IMG submission 207736) | Medicago polymorpha root nodule microbial communities from Los Angeles, California, United States - small nodules | ecosystem: Host-associated > Plants > Roots > Nodule | place: USA... | reverse complement strand
ATATCATGAAAATGCAAATTCATCATCAACAATTCAGTTATCAACAAATTAACATACCCGAACGTATCACTAAAACTAGAGCACGAATTTCAACAAGTAAGTTCATAATAATCACTTATTCAAATAAGCACTTGTGCATAAAATTAGGGAAGAAATTAAACTGAGAGATTATGAATGAAATCTAACCCCCTTACCTCAATAAGCAATAATCCTAGCAAAAGCTTCAATTAAGCTCCTAGAATCCCTAGCTCCTCTTGGTTCTTCAAGTTCTTCTCTACAATCCTCTTCTCTTCCTCTTGCCTCTCTCTCTTGCTCTTTCTCTCTACCTCTTCTCAAAATTTCGTAAAATGATTGTGAACTCTATTTTTTTAATGGCTAAAATACCCTTGAGTCTAACATGACTATAATACTCTTCTACACCGAAATCCACTAATCCTAACCCAAAATACACATAGAGAATCACATATAAGTGCATATAAACACATATAAATAAATAACAAAATAAATCTAGCGAAAAACGGGCTGTTACACTTTCCATTCACTTTCTCTTCACTTTCATTCCTTTAACAATCTTTCCTCTTATTTTCTTTCCTTTTATATCCAAACATAGCCTAAAGATATAAAAAATTTAGGGGTGACCATGGCTCACCTAAGCCACCATGGGTCCTAATTATTTTTCCCTTTTATCACACACAAGAACAAAAAAATATCAATTTTTATGAATAGTATTTTTTTTTTTTTTATAGATTTGTCTAACACGTGTAATATTGTGCATGTTAAAAGAACTAAAAATATCAATTTTTTATTGAAAAAACAATAATCAATTACTATTAAAAAGTTATATATTTAATTTAAAATGTATAAGTTACAAGACAAACTTATTAATTTGAACTTCTTAACATGTGCAAATTTATACATGATAGATTTTTTATATATATAAAGGATAATAACACTCGTGTAACACATGTTTGGAGACTAGTTTTTTTCCCCTAAAATCTTTGAGTCATAGTTGTGTAATATAATTTTTAATATACAAGTAAAATACTGATTGTAATATCATATAAATATAAATATCTATTTTTTATTTGTATGTATATCATGAATATAATATAAAAATAGTCAATGGTTAACTTTGTAATGCTTCTGGAGCAAGTTGATCGCCACAAATACGTGTTTTTCTACTTTGCTACAATTTATTTTTAGTTGAAGGTGTTTGTGACATTTCAAAAATATACCATTGTATTTTCATCCACTTTATTTTCTTTTCATACTAGACAACTATAAATCAATACTTTTTTTCTTCTTTTGCTAACCAAACAAAGCATGCCGATAGAAGCAAAAATAGATCTTTTATATTATCAATACGAAAAGGTGGAGGTAGATTTTGTGAACAACTCAAAGGAGATGAAAATGATATTAGCATTGATGGAGATGCTATAACAAAGTACACAAGACACAATGATGTTTGCAAAGTATACAATACAACACACGATGGTATCAGCGAAAAATTACGTAAAAAAATGGTATTAGCAAAATTGGGGATGCAAATAATTGGTCTGTGAATCATGTGGTTTATGGCGACATACAGATCGATCTATCTACTTTGGCCCATCCATAATGGACTGTAGCTAACACGGTCCAATGTGTTAAGAAAACAGCTTTGTTATACAGTGCGAATGATATAAGCACGACCTGCACACGATAAACGGTGGGTTGTGGTTTATATTTTTGAAATAAACAAAAGTTAAAATCAAAATCCAATCCAATGGTTATTATAAATAATCCAATGGATAGAATTCATTCGTTGCTTTTCGTGTGTCTACCATCGCACCAAACAGCTTTTTCCGTTTAGAAAATTGCTATTTAGGGTTTTATAGTTTGCTAACATACACCTCAAACCGACGAAAATATCCTCAACCTCAATTAAAAACCGTTGAGGCTATAGTTACCATTCATTTACAAGTGGAAAGGAAATGCTGAAATGGATTTGCAGTCTACAATAGAACAAGTTGCAAAATTATAATTTTAATCCCTCTGCATGCAACAACTACAGATTTGTTTCCACAAATTGCCAATTGCTCGCCACTTGCTAGCGAGGACAGAAGACAGGGGTTCACAAAAAAGAAACTGCAAACGACACAACAACACAACTTTGTTGTTTATCTTTGTCATTTCATCCGATTGATTATATTTATTTATGATGCTATGTCCTTCATTGAATTAGAATTTAAGAGACGAATACAACCATGAACCATGGTTACGCGAGCATAAGAGAATAGGATTATAACATAATGGTAAATAGAGGTTTTAATTATCGTTCATAGAAACGGCAATTAACTACTATTTGAGACCAAATGGTAAGATATTATTATCAGTTTAATGTGTCCGTAAACAAACTATAAAACAAATTATAGCTGTCAGAAAGAGCAATTTTCATTTGTTTAAGCCTGCACCCGTTCCATTTTGGTGGTTAATTATGTTGTTCCATATTTGTGTTAAAAAAAGACAGAACACTGTATTGCTCATCATTTAAATACAATGAACAATATACTTGATATTCTATGTTGGGTCAAACTCAAAGGCTTTGTTTGGAAGAGAAGACAGAGTTTAAAGAAAGAAAGTAAGAGGACATAATGTTGACGGAATGAAAGTGAATAGAAAGTGCGTGGAAAATGGAATGATTGTTTAGTTGTTTGGTAGGGGTGAAAGTGAAGAGGAAAGAAAGAGATATAAATAGTAAATGACAAAAATACCCTAATATAAAAGTGATTTATATGTGTGTGTATATATATAACATATTTTTTTTGAAGGAATATAACATAAATTTTAAAAAGGAGTATCAATAGATTTTTTATTAATTATTTTAATTAGATTATTTATAACAAAAAAGTAAAGGAAATACAAACCTTAGATTATTTCAAATAAAAGAAAATAAAGGAACACACAAACGTTAAAAAAAAATATACATCTCCCTCAAAAATGTCTACAAAGCAGGGGTATATAGGGCATTTTGCTTAAAAAGATGCAAGTTCCTTGCTTTCTTCTCACAACCCTGCGGAAAGTTTTTTGAGCATGGGGACCCACTCAAATCAATCTTTCCTTACTTAATCTATGGAAATCAAACTATGGAAGACCCATATTCCAAGAAACTTTCCATCCCTACCCTTTCTCTTGAAACAAACAAGCCCAAAATGTTTTGTTCCAATAACATAGATATCATGACTGCATGCAATAGTCAGCGAGATCTAAACTATCCAATTGAGATCATGGTCGTTTGATATCATACCGTTCAAATTCAGGGTTTGAAATTATTTAGAGAAAATCAGAACTGTCTTAAAATCTAGACCGTTTAAGTTTGATCAGACGGCAATGAGTTGTCATCTGTAGCTGGCCCGCAATTGTAGCAACCACACACAATCGATTTCCTAAGTAACACAATATAGAGTAAAATACACTCCCCTCCCCTCAAATATGTAACTATTACACTCCCCTCGCTTAATGTTTCAAAACACACATTCTCCTCCCTTAATAAATTAAGTTCAATAAAATTTAATCCTTTTTTAATTTTCCGTCAACTATTCTTAACATCTGTTAAATAATTTTTTATTACCAAAATACCCATTTAAAACATATTAGAAATTTTTGCACTCCCCTCCTCTAAGAGAAGCTTGAATTACATTTATCTCCCCTCTTATGTTAAAATCTACACTTTACTCCCTCAATAATTTTTTATATTTCTAATAATCTACCAAAAATATAATAATTTAACACACTTAAAAAATAGTATTATTGCGGGTCTATTTTAATATAATAAAAAATTGAATACATATTTTTCGTTATTTTTTATTCACAATTTCATTAACATGTAGTTTTAAACTCTATTATAAAATATGGAACAACCCAAAATAAAATAAAATATGTGAAAAATTACTAAGACAATAAAACATGGTTATTTAAAAGTTAATTTTATACTCTAAATTATAAAATCAATAGAAAATATTTAAATTTAATTATCATTGACATTTAATTTATAAAGAAATAAATTAACTTTTCTTAAATGGTGGTTTAAAATTAATATATATATCATAAAAATATTTATTTATTTTAAAATAGATTAAAGTGTAGTGCATATTTAATTATTAAGGGATGAAGTTGTAATTCAAGCATCTTATAAAGGAGAGGAATATAAATTTTACTTTTGAAGAGAAGAGATTGTATATTTTAACATAAGAAGTGAGTGGAGTGTAATTCAAACATTTTTAAAGAAACTAGAGTGTAATTTACTCTATATTGTAATTATTAGGGGAGAGGGGAGGGGAATGTGTATTTTGAAACAAGAAGCGAGGGAGTGTAATACTTACATATCTGAGCAGAGGGGAAAGTATTTTACTCTATAATATAACATCCCCTCAATTAGGTGGAGAGAGCAGATAGGTCGAGAACTTTCCAGAACATCTCACAAAAAATATCTAATGCCACGTAACAGTACCAAATGTCAGAAGTTTGTGACAATTTTCAAAAAGTTCCATTACCAAACCAATTTTTTCTCAACCCGTCTCTAGAACCTTCCTATTCCTACTCACTCCATCCACCGCCTTAAATTAAGTTGCTCCATTTCAATCTTCCCTAATCCCCAAACTAAAACAAATCATAACGTACTTACCCACTTTCCAAAATCGATTATCACAAACGAGCTTTCTTTAGATTAGAAAGCATCAACAACTCAATTCAATGAAGGGAATTAGAGTGAAAGAGGAAGAAATTTCAGCATACATAAATGTTGGTTCAACATCATGCAACTCTTCATCTTCCTCTTCAGGTTCAAATCTTACACCAAAACCAATGGAAGGGTTACATGAAATGGGTCCACCTCCATTTCTCACCAAAACCTTTGATGTTGTTGAAGATCCATCCACTGATTCGATTGTTTCGTGGAGCGGAGCTCGTAACAGTTTCGTTGTTTGGGATCTTCACAAATTCTCCACTTCTATTTTACCTCGTTACTTCAAACACAGTAATTTCTCTAGCTTCGTTCGACAACTCAATACCTATGTAAGTTAACTATCACTTTTTCTTTTGAATTTTGTTTGATTTTTATTCGATTGTTGTTAAAATTAGTTTAATATTATATTGTTCAACTTAGTTACGAGTTAGTTATAATTACATTGAATTACTTTTGATTATTACCAATGTCGATGTATCCGGTGTTTTTGTATTTGTTCGTGCTTATCAAACTTAAGATGATTGTTATGTTCAATTTGTTGAGTGATTTTCTGTGTTCATATGCAGGGTTTTCGAAAAGTTGATCCGGATCGATGGGAGTTTGCGAACGAAGGGTTTTTAGCTGGGCAGAGGAACTTGTTGAAAACAATCAAGAGAAGAAGAAATGTGACACAATCACAAGCTATGCAGCAAGAAACCGTTGGTGCTTGTATTGAATTAGGAGAGTATGGTCTTGAAGGTGAGATTGAGAGGTTGAGAAGGGATAGGGCTGTTTTAATGGCTGAGATTGTGAAATTGAGACAGCAGCAGCATAATTCAAGGGAACAATTATCTGCTATGGAAGCTAGGTTGTTGATTACTGAGAAGAAACATCAACAGATGATGAATTTTCTTGCAAAAGCACTTAGTAATCAATCTTTTATACAGCAATTGGCACAGAATACAGAGTTGAAAGGCGTTGAAATGAAGCGAAAACGGAGGCTCACTGCCAGTTTGAGTTTGGAGAATTTGCAAAATGATTCTGGAGCTATAAGGACCGTGCCAATTGAGTCTGTGGTTGATTACTCTTGTCAAGAACAGCAAGAGGGTTTGACTACTATTGAGTCTGAGATGGAGACACTGTTAAGTGCTTATGATAATGAATCAAGCAGTGAAGTTAAGGACTACGCTGCATTGAGTTCTGTTCCAAGTTGTAATGAGAGTAATTTGGGTGACGCTGTGTGGGAGGATTTACTGAACCAAGAGTTGGTTGGTGGGAATCCAGAAGATGAAGTTGTGATTGGTGATTTTTCTCAAATTGACGTGCCGGTTGAGGATTTGGCAGGGAAGACTGATGATTGGACTGTGAATTTGCAGAACCTTGTTGATCAAATGGGTTTTGAACCTTAGTCAACTTGGTTGTAGAGTTTTCATCATGACTGTTTGTCACTTGAGTTGCATGCACCTTGCTGGTATGAACTTTGTTGTTGTTTAATGATTGATAAATTGATAATAATTTCTGTGATGGTAATTGATGTAGAATATGAATGGCTTTGTATGCAGCAGGGAAGATTGTACTGCAGAAGAGGCCATCACATGTGTATCCTTTATTTTGAACAAAACAACATTCTGTGTGAACAGTTTGAATAATTTGTTGTGTTAAGTTAATATTTCAACTACTACTACTACTGTACTTCTTATTCTGTCCTAATGTTTTTAGTTACATTTTGCAGGCGTTGCCCAAAGTAAAGCAAATATTTGTCAAGATGATTGAATGGGAAAAGTTGGGCTTGTAGTCTGCTACTTTATTAAACTGCCAAATTGTGTACTCATAGAGCGTGCAGTGTAACATTGATTGTTTTTACTAAAAAAAGAAACACATTGATTCTTGAGCTGGTGGCTGGTTTTATGCATAACAACACATCATTTGTTAGGACCATTCAACACACCCCAGATGCTGAGACAGTTTTTTGAGTTTGAGCTGATTTTGTTCTTCTTGGGAACTTTTTATCTCTAATGTATCTTGTGTTTGTTCCGCTTATTTAGACTTGTCAAAGAGATTCAAATATCTTTGACCAGGATAAATTCTGGTCTTTAGTTTTTGTGTGTGTTCTGTACATTGTTTGCCTGTTAGAGCGGTTTAGGTATTGTGCAGTCTATTAGTTAGCTGCAGTTTGCTTTCTTTGTTTCTGATTATTTTGTTAATATCAGCGGAGGAGGATATGGTGTTCACTGGATTGCCTGAATTGTAAATCGAATAGCTTGGATCATAATATATATTAAGGGTGTTGATTGATGTCAGTTTGCTTCAATGCTTACAAATGAATATGGTCTGCGTTGTTGTTTTGCTGTTAGTGGAATGGTGATTTGGCTTATTTGTTAGTGTTTTTATTTGCAAATGGTAGTGCAATCGAGTGAATATTGGTGATTTGAAACTGCAGCTTTATTTTGAGGTGGCATTGTGAAGCGAGAGTTGCTTGCTGGTGGACTTGTTGAGCCTTAGTTTTGTAGGGTCTCATTGTTGTGTATTGGGGTTTTCCTCTTGTAAACGGGGTCTGATGGTGATGAAAATTGCTCTATACACATTTGCTTAGATCGGAAAAAAAAAATGTAAATTACTCAGATGTCCTCGGTAGTTAACTGTGAATTATGGAATCGGCTGCAGTTAACTACCGAGGAAAACTTCGACAGTTAACTGCCAACGTGTTTTTTTTTTGTTGATAAAAACCATAAATTGTTATTATTAATATTTATTGATTTTGAATGTTTCAATCAAAATCATAGTATTATATTTATGCATATATATCTTAATAAGAATGGCATTTAAATCATGTAAAAATTAAGCATTTGAATATTGTTTTGCACATTGCTTAAATAAATAATAAAAAAATCGTTAAAATAATTGTACACAGCGATTTTTTTTTAAAGTATAGTTTGTTGTTATATTTTCTACATAACGATTTTTTTTATTTTAAGAATTTGCAAATTAATATTCAAATGTTTAATTTGTACACTCATTGAAATTTTTTTGATGCTCTTTATTTTTTTTGTCAAGATTTAAATGATATTTTTATTAAGATATATATGTGCATATGTATAATACTTCAATTGTTTGAAACGTACCAAAATAATGATTGAATTCAAAATCAATAAATATTAATAATGACAATTTATAGTTTTTGTCAAAAAAAAAACAGGTTTGAAGTTTCCGTGATAGTTAATTGCCAAAGTTTTCCTCGATTGTTTACTGCCGAAGTTTTCTTCGGTAGTTAACTGCAGCCGGTTCCATAATTCGGCAGTTAACTACCAAAAAGCATTTGAGTAATTTACATGTGTTATTTAGCCTAAGCAAATGTGTATGCAACAATTTTCAATCGAGAGGCATCGGTGATTGTATATAAGTCGGGGGTGTGTTGTTCCACTGGTCAATTTCTTGATTTTTTTTTCTTCATGTGTAGAGTAATAATACTTTTTGTCACTAAGGGTTTTTAAATTGAACAACATACAAATTTGGTGCATTTTGTCAAAAAAAATAATACAAATTTGGTGCATGGTATACAATAAAATTTCAATAACTTAAAGGAAGTAGTATCCGAAAACTTCCTAATTTTGATAGATTGTATTCTAAAGTGGATTTTATAGAGCTTTGGATTTTATAGAGCTTTGTTGGACATACGAACTTTTATTATCCTAATAAAACAGTAATATACAACACTAGTTATTTGAATTACATAATCAAATCTAATTCGATAAACCGGCTACTACCTAATTATAAATCAGTAAGTAGGATCATTTAATGAAACAAAATCAAAAGGATGCCCAATTTATTCTTTTGACTTTTTAAACATGTTTTCTTGTTAATTTGTTGACCTTTACAACTGGGGCATTGCCAATAGTGAAATCTTTATAAAGTCTTTTTTATCATTATCAACTTATCACACTCCTCTCCGTTAAATTCCTGTTCTTGTCGTATCTTCATTTTTCACTGGCGATGACAAGTACAAGGCATCATTACTAGTAATTACTGTTGGTCCTGTATGAAGAGATTCGTGAAGGTTCTAGGGCTTGTTTGCTTCATCAAGCACTAGTTGATATGCGCAAATAACAAAACAAAACTAGGTGCAACAATATTAAGGTGAACACTACGTTGTCTTGGAGTTTGGCTAAATATGTATTCCTTATTCAATTATTCAATGTATGTTATGTTTTGTTTTAATTCATTTAAAAATAAATTTTGTTTACCGAATATCGATACTCAATCAAGATGCAATGTATCATAGAATTTTCTAGTACTAAACTCACATTTACCCAAAGAGAAAGAGAAATGTTCGGAACTCTCTTTCTAACACTCGCTTACAATCACTTTTTTATTGAGTCAAACTCACTTTCTGATAATGAATTTAAGAACGGTTTAATATGTAATATGTGGGTCACCATTCCGATTTTATTGAAATTAGAATCTATGACATCATACGTCAAATTTAAGCGTATCATACAACATTTTCCTTTTTTTATCCAATTTTAATCCCTATATTTTTTTAAGGCTATCATCCCTATATTTTGTGGCACAGAAATTAATTTTCATAAATATATTATAAAATCCAGCATAGAAGAATAGATAATGCTTAGAAATATCCTCTTCAACCCAAATCTTCCATTACACCAATCCTACCTCCATGTCAACATTTTGTTTCCCAAGTATCTACTTCCGTTTCTGTCACATTTTGCAGTGTATTTTAACTCAGAGCCAGAGATTAATGTTTTTTACAACACTGAATCTGCATCCGTACTCCTTAAAGATAACATGTTCCTACAACTCGTGTCTTTTTTCGTTATAAAACCCTGTGACTCTGTCTGAAGTATATTCAATTAAACGTACAACATTGATTCCTTAGCATTTGCAAAGCATAAATGCTGGTCAAAATGACTAAAGTAAAAAAGGTGTTCACAGTAATTCCTAGTTATCCATTATTATTCTTTTAGGCTAAAGAATAAATTTGTGATTATCATCTTGCTCATTGATTTATAGCTCTCGCGACTCCTCCCGATCGAGTAGGACAAGAAGTGCTTATAGTACCTAAGTTATGCTCAATCGAGCATAGCCCTCAAGAAGTTAGGAATAGGATGCATAGTGGAATTTTTTTGTGCTTCTCGATTTTGGGGTACATGCACTTAATTATATACCTCACCTAAACTTATATTTAAACATTCACAAGGGTACAAAACAAACACATGCACAAGCCCGTAGGTATCTTTTCAACCCAACGTGACTCATGATACTCCATTATTTTTTGTCTTCCCATGAATGCCATATTATTGATTTGATTACAATAATAATTGGAATAAATTAGGAAAATGGATTGGATTGGGCATAAAGGTATCTAATTCTCATATGTCATCATTCATATACGGACAAAATTAAAAAAAAGTCCATTTGCCTCCAATTTCTCTATATAAGCTAAAATCTTGAAGCACGATAAATGAATTGAAACTAGAGCACTCACCCTCCAATAACCAAAACTAACGTCTCTACTCTTGTGAATTTGCAATGGTGTTCATGGATTTGGAATGGTTGTTTCCAATTCCAATTAGTGTCTCTTTTGCTTCAACAATATTGTTCACACTATTCGCTTTAATAGGAGGATGGTTGATTTATCTGTATGGACCTTATTGGAGGGTAAGGAAGGTTCCTGGTCCACCATCTCTGCCGTTGGTAGGGCACCTTCACTTGCTGGCTAAACATGGCCCTGATGTTTTCTCAGTCCTTGCCAAGCAATATGGTCCAATTTACAGGTTTGTTTACATGACTTTTTTTAGCTTTTTTTTAAGGATAAATTAGTGTATGCTATTAATCCCACAAATTTATTAGATTCAAGTGATCAATCAACTTCAACTAAGACAAATTATTCGATAAAAGCTGAATTCAAATACTGACTAAAGTAATATTCAATCAGATTTTACTTGTTTTCTCGCATAACTTTAAATTATCATTGGTCCTTTCCTCCGGAAACCAAAGTCTTAAAATCAAAATAATTACTCAAAATTATTTAAGGATTGACATGTTTCAATACATCCAAAAAATGTACTTGCATTTGATATTGTAGCGCAATTGTAACTACTTTGGTGAATTGTTAATAGTGTACCACCTCACACTAGCTACCACTTTATCATAGTCAATGAATGATTTCAAATACTTATTCTCTTTTTTCACCTCAATTTGATTTAGAATATTAAAGCTTTTGCTTTTGAAAAGATATCGATCTTAGTTGCACATGGATAGCTATTCAAAATCCTTTTGGGGGGATGATTTTGAGCAGAATCATGACTCAATGATGGCTGGTTGGGTAAGAGTGCAGCTTGGTGGGTCGCTGTCTTTGGACCCTGGAAATTGAAAATGATATATCAATTGATAAAAACAAGTGATTATTCTATAATCCAATTGCCTCTTCTTTTAATTCTCGTTTATTTATGTGCTTGTTTTCTTCCAAACAAAAATCATACAAAGGGCCCAGCTGAGAGCACCAGCTTCGTATGCTTTCAGATTATTTTTCATTAAAAACAAAATACTTTATTAATAGATATTTTTGTTTGAAAGAAAAATACTTTATTAATAGATGTCTATTCTCATATTGGTCAATGCCGGTTCGACTTATTATAGCATAGTAGCCTTGTTTGATTTCTTTTGACCAATAGTAACATTGTTGATCTTAATGATGTTTCTTTTGTCTTGACCCTCCTAGCATTGTTAATTATAATCGGGGAAAGAAAAAAAATCCAATCAATAATGCTTGCCATCCACACCCGAATAAATGAAGTTATTTGAACAATCATTTGGATGATAACTTATGCGACAATCATAAATTTACAAAAAAAGAAATAATGCGAGTATGAGAAAAGAAAGTTGTGACAAAAGTTGGTTGTATAAATACCATTTCTCTACTTATAAGCACTCTTCAATCCTCTACTAAAAGTGAAGAAAGTTTTGCCAAAAAGAATGTGAAGAAAGTGTACTCATTTTCTGTCTCTTCCATTATTTGGAGATTCAACTTCATTTTTTATAGGGTTAAATAGGTTTTTATCTCTATAAATATAGTCAATTTAATTTTTAATCCCCGTAAGAAAATGAAAGTCTTTGTCCCCATAAATTAAAATTTGTTTAATTATAAAATTTTACATAAACTAAAGCAAAACAATAAGGATGAAAAGTTAAAAGTTAGGCAGCATATTGTTTAGTTTTTTTCCTTCTTTTCTTGTTTTTTATTTCCATTGATAAAAAAAAGTAACTACACATATATTCAAACTTATTTTTAAGGGATATTCAAGCTTCCTTAAAAAAAAAAAAAGGATATTCAAGCTTAGCTTATTATATTTATGGGAAATGTTAACGTGTGCCCTTAAGGCACAAGTTAAAAAGCTAAAGCTATAAGTATTTTATTGGAATTTGTGCATTTAATGTTGTAAAAGTTTAATAATTTAAATTTTCAATACAAGATTTATTTCTTATTTCCTTTTATAGGTTCCTTAACATGACCCTATATTTATTGGTTAATATTTAAATCTAGTTTATATGAAGTAATTACAACCAATTCCGACTTTTGAATTATTCAACCAAACGTGAATATATAAAGGGTCATGTTAACTAATGATCTTAGAACACTAGTTAAAAAAGTAAAAATATAATTTTTTTTATTAGAAATAATAATTTTTTGACTTGTAAAAAGTTTAACATCCAACTTTTTACCATTTTCCAATGTAAAAAAATTATATTAGTTTTTTTTTAGGAATTATATTAGTTTTCTTAACTTGTACTTCAAGACACTAGTTAAGATTTCTCATTGAGAAATGATATTTGTACAACCACTTTATTACAACTTTCTCTCTCATATTCACATTATATTCTTATTCTCTCTCTATTGTTTTGGACCAATGAAAAGAGAAAAAATGAAAGTTGTCATCAAAGTTGTCACAAATGGTGGTCGTACATCTAATTCTCATTTATATCAACTCATTTGCTGTCCTTTTGTCGAAAACACTCCTTTGGTGTCCTCACACACCAAAAGGCAAAATAGACCCATGGAAAGAGCCTGTAATTATTATTGCTATTCCAAAATCATACAATTTGGAATAATCAGTGTCTGTGATGATCATCATATTCTGAACTCATCAGTATTTCTCTTTGCTGGTGAATGATTAATTTACTAAAAATAACACTTGCTAAAATTGATCATCATATTATTGTTTCTAAAGAATGAATGTAACCAAAAGGTGGCTTTAAATTGCGGCGGAATCTGAATGATGCAGTGTCTGCAAATTAAAAGGAATTCTGAGCCCGTGATACCATAAAAAGTTAAGCAAAGAGTGATCGGTGATGAGGAGAGTAACTGAAAGAAATTGATAGATAAATTAAATACTACTCCCTTTAATAAAAAATTAAAATAACACCCATTCTATTTTCTTTTACAGAAAAATAACACTCATTGTAAATAATGATTTTTCATTACATTTCTTTTTACTACGTACTTTTATTCCTAATTATATTAACTTTGTCATTTTCAAATACTCTGAGAAAAAAATTTCCGTGATTTTTTATTTTATTTTATTTTGGTACAATATTCCATGAAATTATTGTCTATTTTGTAAATGGATTTTTTTTTTTAAGAATCTAAATTAACCCACCTAAATTGTAAACGGATATCACTGTATATTTTTATGTATAGATGTGTTTAACCCTGACTTTAAGTTTCCAAAACAAATTATACTTGGATAAAAGAACAAATATATCTAATCATTTGAAATAATATTTATATTTAGGGGCACTTTTTTTCTTAGTTAGGGATAGATGTATAAACTTTTCCTACATTCATATAGTATATCTTGAAATTTTGTAGTCTCTAATTAAGTTGATTGTATCTTCCTCTCAAAAGATGTTGATTGTATTTTTTGGGGTGTTTGGATCCTGTTGGATTTAGGGATATAATGTATAATCTAAATTTTTCTCTCTAAATCCAACAGTTTCTACAGCTAGAGAATCCACATTCTTTCTTTGTCTACTGCAAAAAATGTTTATGGTTATTAATATGTTCCTAATATTTATTAGTGCAGATTTCATATGGGAAGACAGCCACTAATAATAGTAGCAGATGCAGAACTGTGTAAAGAGGTTGGAATCAAAAAATTTAAAGACATTCCAAACAGAAGCACTCCCTCTCCCATTAAAGCTTCTCCACTTCACCAAAAGGGTCTCTTCTTCAGCCGGTACTCAAATTGGAACTATAGCAGTATTATGTTATTTCAACTATTGCATGAATAGTAAAATCAAATTTATATGCACATAGATTCTCATGAAATTTCATATGCACATAGATTCTCAGTGGTGCAGCCACTAAGTTGAATATCACTTTACCTTTTTTAAGTGGCAAAAAACTCAAAAGTCATAATCATATATGTTCTCTATAAGGTTACATTATTTGTCGGCATATATGTACAAAAAATTATTTGAAAATATTTTCTTAACAGTCTCATGCCACTTTGAGTTGCAGGGATTCACAATGGTCTACAATGAGAAATACCATATTGTCGGTATATCAACCATCACACCTATCAAGATTAGTGCCAACAATGCAATCATTCATAGAATCTGCCACTCAAAATCTTGACTCACAAAACGAAGACATTGTCTTTTCTAATTTATCACTTAAACTCGCAACCGATGTGATTGGACAAGCAGCCTTTGGTGTCAACTTTGGCCTCTCTCGATCTCATTCCGTTCACAACGAAAGCAAGAACGTGGCTACTGATAATAAGGACTTAATGAATGCAAGTGGTAGTAATGAAGTAACTGACTTCATTAATCAACACATATACTCAACAACTCAACTTAAGATGGACTTGTCGGGTTCTTTCTCAATCATACTTGGTCTACTTGTTCCAATTCTTCAGGAACCATTTAGGCAGATTTTGAAGCGAATACCAGGCACCATGGATTGGAAAATTGAGCGTACTAATGAAAAACTAGGTGGCCGTCTCGACGAGATTGTAGAGAAAAGAACGAAAGATAGAACACGTAGTTCAAAGGATTTTTTGTCACTTATACTAAATGCTAGAGAATCAAAAGCTGTTTCGGAAAATGTTTTCACACCTGAATATATCAGTGCTGTTACTTATGAGCACTTGCTTGCTGGATCAGCAACCACTTCCTTTACATTGTCTTCTGTTGTCTATTTGGTTGCTGCACATCCAGAAGTTGAGAAAAAGATGCTTGAAGAGATTGATGGGTATGGTTCACAAGATCAGATACCTACGTCCCAAGATCTTCATGACAAGTTTCCTTATCTCGATCAGGTTAGTTAAACTGAATGAACAA
>Ga0315913_1005727_pt1 | contig 15064 bp, 11 predicted proteins | sample MpolsnodulesMG_FD_207736 | JGI IMG/M metagenome (GOLD analysis project Ga0315913, IMG submission 207736) | Medicago polymorpha root nodule microbial communities from Los Angeles, California, United States - small nodules | ecosystem: Host-associated > Plants > Roots > Nodule | place: USA... | reverse complement strand
CGGGCCTAAACTATCCTCTAATGATTGATCCCCTTTGAAATGAAAAAATGAGCTTTTATATGGCATGTTCTGTCTGAACTCGCCTCCCAAGTAGAAACGCTCGCCATGGCGAGTAGTGGTTTCTTCACCAGTGGGTTTGTGCCACGTCAGCTCTAAGGGTTAGACCGCCTTACTCGCCTCGCAAGTAAACTTACTCGCCATGGCCAGTAAACTGGTAATTCTGCCTATTTTGTTCCTTTGATCTTCGAAAATTTGTCCTTTGCATTTCTTCATGTTTTCTTGCTTCTAGAGTGTCCAGGCGTGTATTTTCCTACAAAGAGTTGGCGTTAGATGTGAAAAGCATATTTGAGTGATTATTCAGTATTTGTGAGCTTTTTGCAGGATAACTTGCAAACCAAGTAATCAAAGTGCCTAAAATGTACAGTCTATTTAACTCCTTTTTGAAACTTATCAGTCCTCTTTTGATCTTTTGTTCCTGCAAAAAATCCCCTGTCTTCTTTCTTAAAGCAATATGAGCTTTTTGGTGGAGCTGTGTTTATTTAAGTTTTTGATGTTGTTGACGATGATTTAAATAAGGATGTAATCCTAGGATTTGAAATGTCAATGTTTACACATTGTTGTTGAAGACAAATTTGAAGTCACATCTTCAATTGCTATGCCTGTTACTCAGAATTATGTTGAATGCACTTCTATTGAGAGTGGTTTTCCTAAAAATGTGCTAACATTTTGAAGATTAACGCAAAGATTGAGAAGGAATGAAATTCATCTATTTTAACTAATTTATTTCTTGGACTTTTTGCTTTCTCTTTGTGCTTTTACTAAACTTTATGGGTATATGACTCCTATCGGATCTGACTCCTCTAAAATGAGTTATATAAACCGTTAATTAACAAATTAAAGATAGATATTATCGTTACATCATAACAAATCATGAATTTGCTAAAACAACAACCCTTGATTTTATCAGTTTTTACTTTACTCACTTTAGAGGATCCAAATCCGTATACATATATACAGTCTTAAGTTGTTGAAACTTTTTTATTTTGTTTTAGAGAAGCTAAGTTGTTGAAACTTGAAAGTGAAGAAACCAACTTATAGGTCCGATGATGTTGGGTATCACTTTATGACATACTTCAAATGAATTACTATGTGTATAATACTAAGTCCAATCCAATCATGTTTATGTTTTCTCCTTCTGGGTTATGAGAAGAATTAGTTTGGCCTCTTGTAGGTGTATGGTGTTCAGAGGCTTGTCGTTTTACTTGGAGGGGTTGGTGGTCTAGTATTGGTTGTTAGTTTGGTCGGATGTCGACTGTCGCAGGGTTCTGTTTCTAAATTTTTCTAGTATGCAGAATGACTGGTTTTTATTTTGTTACATTATATCTTTTGGTTCACGTTTATTTACTCCGTTTAAGAAGAGTAAACTCAAATCAAGAAATTAATTTTTTGAATGATATTTTCTATTATAGGACTTATTTTAATCCATGATTAAATACCTGTATTTTTTAAACATACAACCCCTCATTCTAATAAATTTGATTCCCTCATTTTATATGGTTATATGAGAGAACTTTTTTAGTCATCCAAGGAACAATTTGTTCTATCTTTAACCCACATTCTAGTTCAAATGCTGACTTGAGCACCGAAATGCTTGCAAGTACATCCTTTGAACGCCATTCTTATGATTAGGTCATATCAGTGATGTTGAATGTGGGCTAGTTATCCCCATCTTTTCTAATTACTGGTCAAGTCATAGTGAAATGAAGTAAGATAAGTTTTATTGTGCTACATTTTTATAATTAATTAGTATGGAAACCCATGTCAAGCACGAACTGAATTTTTTTCATATTTACAATATTGGATGAAGATGTGGTATCATTTTCATTTGTCTGATTGGTCTTTGTATAATTGGTTGATCCACACCAATGTTGGCTCTACCGGAAGGTCCAACGATGGTATTACAGCTCGGTTCGAGTTTACTGGGAAGCAAAAGTGTTTCTTGGTTTTAGATCTTGGATGCAGAAAATCTCATACTTGATGAAGAGATGTTAACGTGTCAAGTGCGAGTTAAAGTTTCACATTGAATGCAAGATAAAGTGTTGAGAAACATATAAGTGATATGACTCATATACTTAATTAATTAGTGTAGATTCTCTTTGTCTAACGTGATGATCAAACTTAGTGTAGGATCCCAAAAAGTCACAACATTACGATGAACTGTTATTTTAGTTTTTGGATGTCATTTATTTAATCTTTTTATGTTAAAATATAATTTTAGATGTCATTATCTTTCATGTGAATGTTTTCATTCATCCTTTATTATTTTAAATTGGGTCACTTTTGGACTTTGGTGGCAAGTGACAATGAAAAATTGTATGAGTTATGTTGAGTTGACAAAATACATCATTATTAAATATTTCATTGGAGCCTTGAAGCTCAGTACCGTCGTAGGACCTTACGGGGGGAGCTGTTTTCATCCATTAAACATCTAACGACGTCGTGACTGCAAATGCCAGTAATGACAACGAGTGGAAAAATTTCATTGGAGCCTCTGTTGATATTCTCGTCATCAGTGAATTCCAAAATAGGTCTTGTCTTTGAAGCTTTCGAGGTTGGTGCCGCGACATGCACCCGCATTAACTCAGCTATCTTCCTTTTGGCCATCCCCTTTGAGGCGTTCCGAGGGGCGGAAAATTCTCCAATGATGGCGCCGAAAAAGACTCTCTTTTCCTTCCTCTTATTTTCGCTGTCACTGTCATAATGTTTTGTTCCCCCTTCAACAACGTTCAGGGTCTTCCTTAGGTGTGATTCCTTCCTTTATATGGAGCTATTTCATTTTGGTGATTCACTGTGGCGTGAAGCCTTGTGTGGTGAGTTCTTTCGTCGTTTGTCATCTTTCCAATGTGCACCCTTAGTGAAACGATTTGACTTCCCTTTCTTAATCAATTCTTCAGTTGCATCTCGGAGTTGATAATTGATCAGTGCATTTTTGCACATATTTTATAGCATTGTATTTTGATATTTTGAGAGCTTTTTATGCTTAACATTGTCATTTTAGCATGTTTTTGTATTTTGGGTCCGATTTAAGCGTTAATATACTTTGTGGATTAATTTATGTTTTTAATGTGTTTTGACCCCTATTCACAGTGCATGCCATTACTTTGGTTGCGGTTATCCAAACTAGGCGTACAAATAAGCATTGAAAAGCTAAGGAAAAGAGCTACAACTCTCATGTTCAGCACGAAGCCCAATTTGGACGTCCTCCGGATAAAAAAATACCATTCTCTGAAGAAATTGTGTTGACCACAAATTTTGGTCAATTGTTTTTACCGTAAATGGGTCGATTAGGCGACTTTTGGCCCAAATATTGTTGTAGCTTGTTTTAACACTTTAGGTTATTGTCCATACATATAAATAAAGCTGAAAACAGCCAAAAACTCTCTTCTCCATTTAGTCGTTTTATTAAACTTTTGTGCAAATTTATTTTGATGGAAGCCCAAACCCTAAATTGATTCACATGTGTAAGGGTGGTTCGTTTATGAATTCTTGAGGTTTGGATTTTAATAATAATTTAGTTTACATGCCAATTGCTTCTTGTATTAATTTTATCTCTCTTTAATTTGATTTGATGCTAACTGAATTTGTTTTCTATTGATGCAATTTCGATTCTGTTGATGCTTACTCAATTTTTTTCGAGTTGCTTTATCGCTTGTATAAATCAGTTTGAATAGATATTGATATAGATTACGGTGCTTGTATAAATCAGTTCTAATGTGAATTGTATGTATTGCTTGTATATGCTTGTACACTTGATTGATTTATAATGATGCAGAGTTTTATAAATCTTTAAAATTGAAATATAATGTTTTATTTTATTTGATTATATTGTATTATAGAATTGTATCTAACCTTCAGTGGTTGTTCCGTTCACCACCATGTCATTTGTTTAAATGGCGTAAGTGATTTGTAGGATTAGTTGTTTTGATTGCTTGGTGAGTATGTTGGAGGCTAACTTTGAAGCTACCTCGTCTTTCGTATTGGAGTCTTAGTTTATGGCTCTGATTAGGTGTCAGTCTTGAGTCGTTTATTTTTCATGTCTTTGAGACTTATTCAATTAGTATGTTGAGATTGAGATTTTATCTTGGTGATGTATTGTGATCATATTATATGGCTACTTGGAGATTTTCATTTGATTGATGATGAGATGTTATAACAACTAATTCCGCTGCGATGTTTTGAAAAATTATTTATTCATGATTTGAACTTGTAAAAGAAGTAGCATCTAAATTCTTTATATGATTGTATCATTTGCGTAATTTATAGCTTTACGGGTCTAGGGTGTTACAGGTTCTCATTGGATGCATGAGGGTATCATTATGATAACCCTTGTTCTTGGTGTTTGTGAATCCACAATTAACACTCTTTGCAGAATTCTCAGAAATTATGATAAATATAATAGAAACGGTTACGTGATTAGGAAGAAAGGTAGAAGGAAAAAGTTAAAAGGCAAAAGATGATCTCAATCACAAAGATAAAAGCAAGCATAGATGAAAGAACACAGATCAATGAAAATTCGTGAATCAAGAATCAAAGAAAATTTTGCAATTGTGAAGAATAACAATCAAGGATCAGAAAAAGAATATACAGTTCCTAAGAATTGCAATGAAGAATAAAGGAATAAATGTTTTTGTCAATTTTTGCGAATTGCAATCAAACAACAAAGAAAAAGAATTGAGATTTGTGAATCAAAAACTCAGGAAAGGAGATGATGGTTCATAGAAATGAAGGAGATATCAAATCCAAATGCGATTGATACCATGTAAAATGGTGGATTTGATTCTCCATATACGAGAAAACTAACATAAAAAGCTACTATGAACCAATTGCAACTGAATTGAAAGAGAAGAGTGAGTTCATTCACAAAACCTGAGTTTACAATGAGTTGTTTTTATATAGAGAAACTCAATTCTCTGATTAAACTATGATTAACTACCTAACTTTGGTTAGTAGCTATAACAAACTAACTATTAAAACAGTCATAGTAGTTATGAGATAACCAATCCCACACAAGCACAACATGAATGTGTATATTGGGGATTGGAAAAAAATATGTTTCATCGGTTGTGTAACAAATCTTCTTCTGGATCTAATATAGGCGGATATCCAAAACTTATGGGCTTTCCACCCACTATAATGGTAGATGGTGAACAAAAATGGTCTGGCCAATCCTCTTCTGGTTCTAATAAAGGCACATGCCCGGGCCCATAAATCATATTACGCCCGCCACTCACTACATTGGTAAGCACCATCATTCCAAGTAGAAGTAATACTAGTGAATATTTAGTGGCCATGTTTGGATCGAATTTTAATTTACACATATGGAATAAGTGAGACAGCTACTTATAGGAAAACACATGAGACTATTGTGTTGGAAATTAAATCAAGTGAATAAAAGGTTATAGTCTTATACAAGCATGATGTGGTACATTTTGTGATTAAACAAATGTGTTGATTGGACCGTTAAAATTTAGAGGCATCGTTTGCCTCTTTGCTTAAAAGATTCAATTAGATTTTCTTACTATTAAATAAATTACTTGGCTAGTATGAAAAACATAAGTGCAGCACCGTTTTTCTATTCAATCTGTTTCTCTTTAACCGTAGTTCAAGAAGAGTAAACTCAAATTAAGAGATGAATATTTTGAATGGTTTTTTCTTTTATTGACTTATTTTAATCTATCACTAAATACCTGTATTTTTTAAACATACAATCCCTCATTCTAATAAATTTGATTCCCTCGTTTCATATGGTTATATATGAGAACTTTTTTAGTCATCCAAGGTACGATTTGTTCTATCTTTAACCCACATTCTTGCTTAAATAATGACTTGAGCATCAGCGTGCTTGCAAGTATCTAAATAATTTTGTTTTACGACATATCACGCATTGTTTATCTATTATTTTGTGATATTTGCAATGGTAATTATGTGTTAATGCTGAATATTCTTAACTCTCGTTTGCTTTATATTTTCTATTCCTTGTTTCCTTACTGTAAAGGATTTGGAATCAAGGTATATGCATAATTTTTATTTACATTTGATTATGATTTCATGTATGTGACAACAGTGCAATGCACAGCCATTTTAATTGTGATCCAATTGACATAAAGACAGTTTCAAGATGGTGGACAAGATGTCTATACTAGGATCTTTGGTTATTATAACAAGTTGTATTCTTGCTGCTGTTGCACTTGCATGATCTACTAGAACATGCTGAAATTTGGTCTTAAATTGTTGATTCTTTTCTTCTTTAATCTAAATGCTACCTTCTTTTCTCGCTTTCAGGCAGTTATTTCGGCTACTTGTACAATCATTAACTCCATGATACATGCAAGAAATGCCTTTAGTTTGTAAGTTTTTTATTTATGTAGATGGAAAAGACGACATGCTTTCATATAGTTTGTAAGTTTTTTAGGTTCCTGCTCTCTTATTTCTTTGACTGTATGTAATATTTCTGAATGTTTCTTTCCATAAAAGATTTGGTGGATCGTCATTTTTCAGGTTAATTTAAATATGTTATTAATTTGATAATGTGTTTCTTTTTTACAAAAACTAACATGATTTGAATGCAAAGTTCTCTCGAAATTGTGATAAGCTTTGCATCTCAAGAACAAATTTACTCATGCATATACTGATAATGAACTGTCCAGTACTTAAAATTCAATTCTTAGGGAAACATGTTAGTAATTTTGGACAATCACGTCCTGCTGAAGGTCAATACTGATATCTGATTCAAGAGTTCAGTCTCAATCGAGCATTACTTTCAGACAATTATAATAACAATATTTATGTGACAAATCTTAACCGCGGTCACAACTGTGGTCTTCATCTCACAATCATGGAAGCATGCATGTTGATGATAGTTTTTATCTTAAAATTAGCAATGTCGGCTAAATATAGTAATAATATTTATGTGACAAATCTATAAACCAAATTTCTAATAGCAAATTTGCAGGACCGCTTACATCAGAGCTCTGTCATATATATATGTTACAAACTTGTGAGTAACCACAAAATAACAACATTTTCAAAGTAAGTTGGTAGTATGGAATATGAACCAAAAAAGGTGTAACGAAAACTCCAATACATGATATGCATTGTTGCATATAAACCAGGAATTTGTTATTCTATGCTAGTATTTTTATTTTATTAACAAATCAGGATCATGTTATTGTTGTATAATTTGTTGGCAGTATCGTCATACGGTTGACATTGCATCTAGTCAGTTTTAAACAAAGTTCATGTTGAAAACTGTCTTGCAAATATTGGATTATTATGTGAACTCACAGTAAATATTTTTCTATTTATGTAAAATACAAAAAGTAACTTAATTTCCAATGGCCCGCCTGACCATGACTGGATGGAAGCAAATAGGGAATTTAAGATTTGTGAGAAAAGAATCATTTTACAATAATCAATTTATAGCTTTTCCTATTAAAGAAGTCGAACTTGTTTTGCATTGGTACATAACTTCTAAAGGGGTGCACCTTTGTATGTATCCACCTATTTGGTGACCTGGTTTTATGAAAATGATAGTCTTTATAGTTTATAGTTTATATAATCATTGACTTTTAGAAAGGTACTGATAAACTATTTTATCTTATTATTGAAAATTTGAATGATTCAAAGTTATAGTTTTACAAAAAAATAAGACAACTGATCATATTATCTTATCAATTATGTGAGACACCTGCCTAAGGCAAATTTGAATACATAAATGAAAAAGACAGTCCAACTTGATTTCATGAAATAAAAAACACAGTCAAGAAAATGTCTCAAAACAACTTTTATTTTTGAAGTGATAGAGAACATCAAAACAATGCATTTCTTGTAATTTTGAGTCGGTTGACTTTAAGCAAAATGTCTCAAATCTTTATGAAGAAGGAGTGACAGTAAAGGCATAATAGTGTAGCTCTTGATCATATACTACTCATCCTACTAATGGATTTCGGCTCTAGTTCAAATCTGTTCTTTGTTTTGTTCATTCTGATTTTCTATTTGTTGCATGTTAGTATTGGTATAGACACCATCACATCATCCCAATTCATCAAGGACCCTGAAACTCTACTCTCCAAAGATGGTTCCTATGCCTTTGGATTCTTTAGCCCTGGAAATTCTATAAATCGCTACGCTGGTATTTGGTGGAATTCTCGTTCTACAGTCATATGGGTGGCAAACAGAAACCAACCAATAAATGATTCTAATGGGACTATCACCATATCTCAAGATGGAAATCTTGTGGTATTAAATGGACAGAAACAAGTAATTTGGTCATCAAATGTTTCCAACATAGAATCCAATACCACTTCCCAGTTTTCGGACCATGGAAACCTTGTCCTTTTGGAGAGCACAACAGGAAACACTTTATGGCAGAGTATTCAGGAACCTTCTGATTCATTACTGCCTGGTATGAAACTTTCTATCAACAAAAGGACAGGTGAGAAATCAAAACTAAGATCATGGAAAAGTCCTTCTGATCCATCTGTTGGGAGTTTCTCTTCTAGTAGTGTTGAACGCCAAAATATACTTGAAGTGTTTATTTGGAATGAAACTCAACCATATTGGCGTAGCGGCCCTTGGAATGGTGGGGTCTTTACAGGGATAGATACTATGACAATTGCATATTTTAACGGTTTCCAAGGTGGAGATGATGGAGAAGGGAATATTAATATATATTTTACTATCCCAAATGAGGAGATTTTTTTGATCTATAAGCTTAATTCACAAGGAAAATTAGAAGAAACATCTTGGAATGATGAGGAGAAAGAAGTGCAAGTTACATGGACTAGCCGAAAATCGGAGTGTGATGTTTATGGTACATGTGGGGCATTTGCAAGCTGTAGTTCATTGAACACACCAATATGCAGCTGTTTGAAAGGATTTGAACCTCGGAGCATACAGGAATGGAATAGAAACAACTGGACAGGTGGGTGTGTTAGGAGGACACCTTTGCAGTGTGAAAGGGATAACAATAAAACCACAAGTACAAAGGAAGATGGGTTTTTGAAACTGCAGATGGTTAAAGTTCCTGATTTTGCAAGTGGTATAGCTGAGACACCGGACATATGCAGAAGGTTATGCTTGGAGAATTGCTCTTGCACTGCATACTCTAACGATGCTGGGATTGGCTGTATGACTTGGACCGGGAACTTACTTGACATAGAACAACTCCAAATGGGAGGACTTGATCTATATTTTCGCGTAGCCCATGCAGAGCTTGGTATGCCATAAGTGTTGTTGTTAAATCATTTGAAACATTGTTTATGAACTTTATTCTATCTGTTTGGTTATGATTGATTTTGTTATGTTTTAAAATTTAAATTTCCCTTTATACAGACAGAGGGAGAAACAAAACAGTCATCATTACAACTTCAGTGATAATAGGAATTCTCATCATTTCCATTTGTGCATATATCTTGTGGAGAAGGACTTCAAACAATTCAAGTAATATACCATCTTTGTGTATTCAACTGTGGATATATTATTTTCATTTTCTATTGGAAACTGAGCTAAATTCAAAATGTTTTTTAGTACAGCTAAACTGTGGTCCTCTATCAAATCAACAAGGAAAAAGAACAAGAAAGATTTCCAACTATTTAACAAAGGCGGGACATCAGATGAAAATAATAGTGACGATGTATTTGGAGGATTATCCGAAGTTAGACTACAAGAGCTATTACTATTTGATTTTGGAAAGCTTGCAATTGCCACAAACAATTTCCACTTGTCCAACAAACTTGGACAGGGTGGTTTCGGTCCCGTCTACAAGGTACTGCAAATACAAAAATTCCTGAAACCATTGTCTATATAGTTGTCGTTACTTATTATTATCTTTCAGGGGAAACTGCAAGATGGTCGAGAAATAGCAGTTAAAAGACTTTCTAGAGCATCTGGCCAAGGGCTAGAAGAATTCATGAATGAAGTAGTGGTCCTTTGTAAGCTTCAACACCGTAATCTTGTAAGACTTCTTGGCTGTTGTATTGACGGTGATGAAAAGATGTTGATGTATGAGTACATGCCAAACAAAAGTTTGGATGCATTTATCTTCGGTTAGTTTTTCGAAGAACCCTTTCACATCTTCTCGTATACAATTCCATACTTTAATGTTTATCTTTTGGTGTGTTTTTATAGCATACTAATTGAGTGATTTAGATTACTACACTACATATTTTAATGTTATGCTAAAAAATATTATCAATGCCACTTTTATTTTTGTAGATCTATCGAAAAATAAACTACTAGATTGGAGGACAAGGTATAGCATTATAGAAGGAATAGCTCGAGGATTGTTGTATCTTCACAGAGATTCCCGGCTCAGAATTATACACAGAGATTTGAAGGCAAGTAACATCTTGTTAGATGAGGAGTTTAATCCAAAAGTTTCTGACTTTGGAATGGCTAGAATATTTGGTGGCAGAGAAGATCAGGCCAATACTACTAGGGTTGTCGGAACTTAGTAAGTGTGCTTTTCCTTGCCCAATACTAGAGTAAAAATACTTGTGAATAAATTTTAATATTTTAATGCAGTGGTTATATGTCTCCCGAATACGCAATGCAAGGACTTTTTTCAGAGAAATCAGATGTTTTTAGCTTTGGTGTTTTAATACTAGAGATTCTTACTGGGAGAAGAAACTCAAGCTTATACAACAATGAGACTCTGAGTCTTTTAGGATTTGTAAGCCTTAATAGTTAATTTTTTACTCAATAACACTCCCTTTTCCTTTTGCTGATGCAAATTACAGATATATGAAACTTGTGTTTGCTTTTTATTTAGGTATGGATACAATGGAGGGAAGAAAATATTTTATCCTTAATAGATCCAGAAATATATGATCATAGTCATCACAAGAATATTTCGAGATGCATACATATAGGACTGTTATGTGTACAAGAATCAGCTGTAGACAGGCCTAATATGGCTACAGTAATTTCTATGCTTAACAGTGAGGTTGCATCACTTCCACCTCCAAGTCAACCTGCATTCATCCTGATGCGGAATATGTTGAATTCAAGGTCACCTGAAGAAAATCAAAGTATATGTTCCATTAATACTGCCGGTATTACAGACATATGTGGAAGATAGCACACTAAGGACTCTAACAAGGGATTGCGGTCAATGCTAGAGTCTTTGTTAATGTATATAATTTGTGAAAAAAGAAAACTCTGGTTTGGTGTAATTTAAGACATAAAGACATGTATAGTATGGCATAGTAGTAATGACTTTATGACAGCATTGAAAATTATGGTGACATGATTGTTATAACAAATATCCGTTTCCCTTTATCATTGTCTGTGTCATTTATCTAGTAATTTCATATAAAGTCACCATAGCTTTTTTTAAGAGGGTATTCTAAAATATAGCTAAAAATGTATTTCACGTAGTATTTACATTGTTGTAATTATAAAAATGTATGTATGTATGTAAAATCAAAAGTGTGCAGGAGAAAATTGTGACTGTGGAGTGTAAGTGAGCATTTGCAGGTGTTTGACACTAACAGTTAGCAGTTGAATGTGAACACATTAAAATTTTCTTCAGTTTAGAAAATTTCAATTTTCATGTTTAGGTCACAAATTCAAGTTACTTGGTATAACACGTAGTTTGCTGATAAGTGGATAGGTCGTTTGAGTTGAACCGTAGTATTTGAACATAAGTTGTAATCTATCAAAACTAAGCTTAAATAAATAATAAAAAGGTAATGCGGCCGCACTACAGTTGGAGAGATACAAGAACAATTGGCTAAATTTCGTGCAATTATCGATCATGTGTTTTGTTTACATTTTTCGTACCTGTTTTCTTTTAATCCAAGGTTTCTGTTCTAACAAGTTGTTTATGTTGGGGAACATCTCCTGACCCTCTATCATTTTCTTGATCATCTGAGACCAAAACGTCCTTGGTCGCAAAAATCTACTCTTTTGTGAATACCTTGGCACCTTCTTCATATTATGAAATCTCCTTACTGCTACACCAATTGCAAGTTGTTCTTTTCACTGTCAAACCACTTCCATATTCATTTGTTTCAAAGCTACCTAAGATCTATGTTACAGTACTCTCTGGTGTATCTTTCGGAAGAACATACAGTACTCCACGTGGTTATTGGTTTTAGAAATGTTCTTGATTTAGTAAATCTATATATTCTTTTATTTTTCTTAATTACATTGAATTTCCCATTAATTCTTCAATATCTATCTTTGAAATGAACTTTCTCTCCATCGTAATCTAAAATATTTTCTAACTGTTGAAGTATTTCTTTTATTCTTTTAATATTTTAATTATCATCAATTTCTTATTTATATCACTTTGAGTTTCTTTAACAATTTAAATTTAAATTTTTTCCTTATTGTTGTGTATTAGATGTGTAATTTGAAACTTTGTTAGTATTTTCTAATAATAAAAATTACATTTTCATTTGTTTCTTCCATCGTATTGTTTAGTTCTTCAAATTTTTAACTAATCTTTGTGATTTGTATTGAATATACACACAAAAGTCATTACGACACCTAATATTATAATATTTTAATTCTAATCAATTTATATTTGTCATATAAGATAAGCATGATGTGTTACAACTTGAAATTAATGAACATCTATACCTATAATTGTAATAAAAAGTCAAAATTTTATGAAAAATACTTTTCTTAATTACTACGCGTTAACGCCAAAAAAAAGGAGTTCGAAGACGCGCAAGCGAGTTCTGTCTGAATGCTAGTCGTGTGTAAAGTTCAAGCTCTTGAGAAATAAATAGTTTTAGAATTTATGAAAATTTTAAAAACCATCATAAAACTAGAATCATTAATAAATGCATCATAAGTAAACGAGTGTGTTGTGTTTGTCATTTTCAGACATAAAAAGGATATCAATTATATTAGACTTGATAGTCAAAAGAATTGAATATTGTTTAAATAAATTTTCACCAATACATTGAATTTGTGTTTTTTCATTGTACTCTACTAATTTGAATGAATTCGTAACTTTTTTTTTGTTGAAAACCATGTAAGATAAAAATTAATTTTCAACTTCACTATTAAAGTTATTATTTTAGATGGTGGGGTTGGAAAAAAATCTGTGATATGCCTATATTGTAAGCTATGATGATACCTCAAAAATTAAAAGATATGGAGACACTTCAAATAAAACTCCTTGATGCCGTATTTCCTTGTGATCGTTTTAGATTACAAAATCATAACTTTAAAGTATATGAAATTATGAAGGGAAAAAAATACAATTATTCAATAGATGCCTAGAAACTAAATGAAATCTCATAGATATTCTGGCATAGGGTATGTTAATTAATCTATATTCTGGCATAGGGTATGTTAATTAATCTGTACACATATGCCTTTGCCACACCTAATATTATAGTGTGTCATTTTTGGACAAATCATTATCCGTTTTACAATCATGATTAAATATGTAAGGACGATGATAACTACGAACTATTGGGGGAAGATGAGGAGGCTACTGGGGACTGGTTTTCGGACGGGATGTCTAGGGTGATCAGGAGCGGTCTTTCGACCCAATTCTCGCATGATCCGTGGTATGGGAAGATCCTCCTTAGAGTCAGGTTTAGTCGGTTTTTTCAGCTATCTCTGTTGGTGGGAGGTAGAGTGGGGGACTTAGGAGCATGAGTGGGGAGCGTTTGGGATTGAGACCTTAAGTGGAGGATGCCTATGTTTGTTTGGGAGACTGACCTGCTCAATGAGTTGCTTGTGGTTGTGTCTAGGTACTCCCGTGTGGATAGGGAGGATAGGTGGTTTTGGACCCTGAGTCCTGACAGTCAGTGCTCAGTGAAATCGGCCTATACTCACCTCTTAAATGGTTTGGTGGGTTCGGATGCCCCTGCTGGAGAAATCTTGTAGGAGGTTTCTCAGGTTTGGAAGTCGTGTGCCCCTTCAAAAGTGGTTTTCTTCTCTTGGAAGCTTATTCTTGATAGGATTCCTACCAGGCTCAACCTTGTTAGTCGTGGTATCCCGCTTCCGGGTGGGGGTTTGGGGTGTGTCTTCTGTGATGTGTCGTCTAAGTTGTCGGTGCACCTGTTCCTTTTGTGTCCTGCTTTCCTTCTGGTGTGGTATCAGGTGTCTAGGTGGTTGGGGTGGGAGTTTGTGACCCCCTAGGCCTAGCCCAACAGTTCATGTCCTTTACGGGTTTAGGCGGGGGGAAGAAAGTTAGGTTAGGTCTGCTTCTTGTTTGGCATGCTGTTATTTGGACCATCTGAACGTCCCGGAATAACCTTATTTTTTTTTCTGGTGGTGCCCTTAATGAGGAGCTTGAAAGTGGTTCCTACCTAAGTGCCCTGCTAGTTTCTTGCACTTACCATGAGTGGGACGTGCAGCCCGTCCTATGTTGGCAGCAGTAGGGTTCTGTGGTGGTGGTTTACCTGGGATTGGTTGGGGTTGGGTGGGGGTTTGCATCCTCTACCTTTCCGGCCTGGGTTACTAGGTTTCTCTTTGTGCTCTTCTTTCCTTGTTGTTTTGGTGGCGCCTTTGGGGTGTTTCTCTTACCTCGGGTGTGGGGCTAGGGATCACTCATAGAGATGTTTGATCGGGGCGTCTTCAAACGACCTTTTGGTGTATCTTATTTATATATATATATTGCCATTAAAAAAAGGAAAATTCTATGGTGAAGTCGTGAAAATGACTTTTCTGATGAAGTTAACACTATAACATCAAAAGTGTAGTGAGTAAAACCTCACTGTTTGATAGTGGCATCAAAAGTTCAATCCCCATAGTATCATCAATTCATCAGATTGAAAAGACTACACTTAATCTAATTTTATCCTACCTTGTTTTAAGTGTAACATCCCACAAAGTGTAACACTTAAGACTATCACATAATATCATCAAATTTGTTTGCATGTTAAAGATGTCAACGATAAAATAGTTCCTGTAAGTCCAAGATGTTGCAAGCATTACTAGATGAATTACTATTGATCATTAATCAGTAATCAACAATTTAAAAATGAATCAAACATTAAAATCAAAATTAACTTTTTCAAAAAAGTCAGTTTCC
>Ga0315913_1005726_pt1 | contig 15069 bp, 10 predicted proteins | sample MpolsnodulesMG_FD_207736 | JGI IMG/M metagenome (GOLD analysis project Ga0315913, IMG submission 207736) | Medicago polymorpha root nodule microbial communities from Los Angeles, California, United States - small nodules | ecosystem: Host-associated > Plants > Roots > Nodule | place: USA... | reverse complement strand
CCATAGATTGGTTGGAGAGGGAGAGGAGGGACATGGAGGTTGTGGTGATGGAAGCCATTGGAAAGAAAGAGAGATCTGAGATCTAAGGAAGGACGGAGGAAACAAAGTAAGAATGAAATGAAACACAAAATAAAATGAGTCTCTCTAATACACTGATGAATGCATTTATAGGAACAGCATTATAGTAATGTTTGTTGGTTGGTTTGGTTTGGTTGAGGTTTTGAGGTTTTTCCAACTTTGCTTCGATAATTTTGAGGCTAGTAAATGTGAGTGGTTTTTTTTTCTTTTTTTTGTTGTTGAAAGAAGTACCAAAACTAGGGAGGCTCTCTTTGATAATGTCCATAAGCTAGTTTTTTGAAATAACTTATACTTGTATTAAGGTTTTGATAAATTGTAGTTTATATTAAGTTTTAGATAAATTAAGTTATTGAAATATTTTAACAACATGTAAACTTGTAAGAAATAGCAAATAGTTGATAAACGATTAATTGGTAACGGATAAATCAACTGATCAAACTTACAATATTTTATAAATTAATAGATGATCAAACTTATAAATATGAAATTACATTAGATATGAATAATTAATATTTAATTTTTCCCCTAAAAACATTATTAATTTTTTCCCCAATTAAGATAAATAATGTAAAATTGAATTAAAAAATAATGATAAGTTATGAACTACTTGAATTAACTTACCAAAAAAAATTATAAGCTCGTAAAAATAAGTTATAAGCTCCTAAAAATAGCATTTAACAAACAATTTTTTTTGTCATACGAATTTATGAGCTATAAGCTATGTCATTTGTCAGTAATTATAAACTAGCCATTTAATCTCAAAATATATCATTTGTCACTAATTGTTTTTTGAAGAAATTAAAATGGGATATATTCATTTGTCATTTCACTTTTCACACATATATTAAAGGAAATTGTTAGTATAATTAATATGTATATCTTGTGTATACATTATTCCTAAATTACCATATATTTGTAGTTGAATTTAATATCGATTTTTCATGTTTCAAAGCAACTTGATAGCATCAATAATATATTTCTATTCAAAAAAAAAATCAATAATATATTTAAAAAAGAACAAATAAATATTATATAAGATTATCTATATATATATATATATATATATATACACATTTTGGTAATCTAGCACTTTGCTAGCTACACTTTGGTTTAAAAAAAAGAAGAAGAGACTGTGGGAGTAATTATTAACTCTTTAACTTTCATATATCTGAATTTTTTTGGTGTATTGATATATCTGACTGATATCAATTATTTTTTTACAAGGATATCAAATATACTTCAAAATATATTCTAACTTTAAGTTGAAATTACGAGTTTTTATTCTTCTTTAAATGTGATTCTTAGTTTTCATGTATGTTTTGATTAGCTTGTGAGAGGATTTCAAGTTGTTCTAAAAATTGATTTTGTTATGTTTCAGAGTTTTGATTATAATTGAATTTACCGGAGAACAAATTTTAATTTGAAGTTAAGATGTGTAACTTTTGTATTTAAATGTGATTATTACATATAGCCTAGGTCTATTTTTCCAATCACTTCCTTGATAACATATTTAAACGTAACCTTAAACGCAATTTCAAACAAAATCAATTCAGTGAAAATTCATTTTTATCATCGTAAAACCAAATAAACAATTTTTCGATCAACTCACTGTTTTTACACAAGTATATTCAAATCAATTTATGTAAAAGTCAATTTTAACTCACATTTTTCTATTGTTATGGGGTCATTTAAGCTAGTAAGTTAAGCCGTATTCAAATTACAATATCGTGATAGTTTTCTTTTGACATATATATATATATAGGGTTTTGCTAGAAGACACCTTTTATAAAGATGTCTTCTAGCAAAGTTATAACTTTTTTTTTTGGCTTACTCAATCACTCGATCCCTTAACTTAATTGATTGTCTCAATTTGGTTCCCTAATTATAATTTGTACTAATTTGGCCCCTTATGTTTTGCTCTGTTACTAGTTTTAGTCATTTCTATTAGTTTCTCTCAAAAAAACGTTAACTTATGTACCAATCTGGTCCCCTATGTTTTGCTCCGTTACTAGTTTTAGTCCTTTCTGTTAACTTTTTTTAGAGAAACTAACAGAAAAGACTAAAACTAGTAACAGAGCAAAACATAAGGGACAAAATTGGTACAAATTATAGTTAGGGGACCAAATTGAGACAATCAATTAAGTTAAGGGACCGGGTGATTGAATAAGCTTTTTTTTTTTAGGGAAGCAAAGTTATAACTAAAAAGTGGAAATCACAACTAAATATCTTCTTCTTTTTTATGGCATTTCTACGGAAGCCATGGAAATCCACAAAGGATTAGGAACCGAGACATAGAATGAAAATAGGAGACCGAAATATATTAAGACTATTACTTTTCCCACCCTATGTCATTCTCATGCGCCTTGTGTATTTCCAATTTTACCTTTGGTTCAGATTTTATAATCCGAACAGGTTTTGGATTATAAAATCCAAAACCACCCCCACCTGAAAGCCATCATGTAAGCTTTGATTCCTTGACAGAAGTAGGGTGTACCATTGTCTGGAATATATAATCTAAAATATTTTAATGTGTTTCAGATTATATATTCCGAAAAACCTGCATTTTAAAAAGAGCGGGAAAAACTGCGGAAGTTTTCAGATTATACATAAGGAACCCCGAACTTAGCTGGAGTTCACCACCTTTATCACCAAACACACCCTACACCTCTAAAAACACGCAATTTTGGGTGAAAATATGATTTGGAGTAGAAATCTGGTCATCAAGATGCGTGAACATCATCATTTTCGTCCGAGTGCAAAGGTAATGTGTATATAAACTCTTCCTCATTCAGTTTCTAGGGGCTTTCCTTTTGATCACGTCAATGAAACTATATTGGAGCCTTTCGGATTATAAAATCTGAAGTACAACCATATGGTTCGGATCGTATAATCCGAACAACACCAGTACATAAACTGTTTGCATTTTCTGACTCTGCTTTCGCATTGTTTCAGTAATGAATGTTCCTGTTGATGCTCCCAATGAATTGCCACCTGAGATTGAACCTCCTACTGTGTTGTCGATTCTTTCACTTGAAGTTGTAGATGATTCCGAAAATGTCAAAGTCGAGGATCCCCCCACCACCACCGAAACTTGAAATTTCCTTAGGCGATGTGAAAGTAGAGGATGCTCCTCCTTCTATTCTTCCTGTTGTACCTTAAGATGTTGTTGTTTGTATTTATCATCGAGAATATTTTACCACCAAACAAAGGTTTACTACACGAAACGATTTGTTGGAGTGGGTTCGAGAGGAAGCAAGCAAGCTTGGATTTTCAACCGTTATTGGTAAATCTAATAAAGGTGGCAATGGAAGAAGTGAATTTGTTAATGTGATATGTGAAAGAGGAGGTTCATACGTGGAGTACAAGAAATTAACTCGGCGCAAAATTTCTGGTTCGATTAAATGCGAGTGATTGTTTTGGTTGAGAGGTTATTTGTTGATTATATTGTTGGTGATTGGAGCCTCGGAGTTGGTGATGGTAGACACAACCATGACATGGTAGATGTGTTGAAAGGTCATAAAATCTCCGGACGTCTAAACCCAAATGAACGTTTACACCTTCATGAGAAGGCAGAGTCAGACGTTCCTCTGAGGTAAATTCTTACCAACTTAAGGAAGAGGAAAAATAACACTTCAACTACTATCAAACATGTTTATAATGCTTGTCACATATATAGGAAGACCATTAGATGTACGAGAACGAACATGCAACATCTCTAGAAATCGTTGGTTGAGAATGAGTATGTGTATCATTGTAGGAATTATCCTGATTCCGATCATGTTAGTGATATATTATGAGCGCATCCAAATGGTATCAAGTTGTTTAACACGTTCTCTACGATGCTTGTGTTTGATTCCACTTATAAGACCAACAAGTACCGCCTTCCGTTACTTGAGTTTGTTGGTAACACTTTGACCCAATTGACGTTCTCTATTGGATTTGCTTATATGATCTATGAGAAGGAAGATAACGTTAGTTGAGCTCTTGAGAGGTGTCGTGAACTGTTGCATTCCAAAGACATTTACCCCAAAGTAGTTATCATTGATCAAAACAATGTTTTGATGAATGTTGTGGATGTCGTTTTCCCTGAGGCTACTGCTATGTTGTGTGAGTATCACATTCAAAAAAATGTTAGAGCAAAGTGTAAGACGAATTGCAAACTTAAGAATCTCAGAGGCAAGGATGAGAAAGAGATATGGGTTTCCTCATTGCACAAAGGTACAAACACACGGTTGTTCTAATGTCCATTGAAAAGGGAGATCGAAAACCTTTTTCCCTCTATGTGGTGAATCGTCACATACAGAGTGATTGGTGTGTCTGACACATGTGAATGACAACCATTTTATGATAATATATTTGAATGATGGTTGTCCAATTCCTCCCACTTGCCCACTATAGAGACGGCACCGTCGAAATGAATTTCTTTTATACATGAAAGTGTGGTAAGAAAATATGTATGAGAAAATTTTGTTTGCGTCTTTCTTGTTAGAGTTCATGTTAAGATATTAACGTTGGTGCCCAAATTAGTGAAGCATTGGGTGACCAAGTTACCAACGATCTTGACGAGTATCGGGAGATGTTCTTGCTTCACAACAAGACTACAAAATATACATTCACAAGATTGATAAGAAAACGACCGCTTTGAAAACTAGACGTCAATCTCTCTTGCACCGAGATAGACTCTTACCCTGTACAACATTGGTTGTCTCAAGCAAATAACTCAGATTGGGAATTAAGGGATGTTAAAGTAGTTATAATCAAAATTAATAAGAATTTGAGAATGGAACCAAATCGTCAACAAATGAGTGTAGGAAAAAGGTGAGGGAAGTCTAGTGAAAAACGAGCAAACAAATGACTAAATCCTCTCTAGTACACCAATGACTAAATCCTCCATCACCACTAATCAAGTATAACGAAGTGCATGTTTAAATTCACAATGAGTCACTATGATTTTGATTTTTGATTTTTGATTTTTTTTTTGAAACGAGGTCGCTATGATTTTGATAAAAGCTGCACTTTAGAGTATATGTTTGGTACAACGAACCACCATGATTTTGACAATTGACAAATTTAACGTGATAACAAAGATGAACAGAGCTTGAATAACATCACAGTGCCACCAAAAAATTTCCTAACTAACGGCTCATCCAAACATTAGCCCGGGGTGTTGATCAGTGTCAAGAGAGCATAATCACATACAAAATCTAGCCATTGTTTTAATCCAGCAGCAAGATTAACCTCCAGAGTCCTTTTTGCATAAGAAGATAGCAGAAGCATAACCGCAGTTGGTTAGGACAATCCATCCTAATTCTAATCAGATACTTACCAGCTAATTCTATGATCAGCAGCACCCATTCTTTTAGGCCTTGGATTCTAATCATTATATTTTTGGCCATGCGAATCTATAATAACTATTCTTGCCAGAATTGGGAGAATGAAGAGTAAATATTTTGAAGTAGGGAACACATGATATCTCATGACAGCAAATACTTGTGATTTAGGAGCAAATTTCATTTTATAGGTAAAGAAAGAGACAAGTTCTACAAAACTAGTATTATTGTAATTCTAATATGGTCCAGAAAATATGTAGCAGTTACATGAAAGTTCAATCAAACCGAAACACCGAAGATCGCATAACAAAAAAAAACTCCAAAATAGACATGTAAGGCCTCCTCTTTGCTAGTTTAAGCCTTGGTCTCAAGAAGCTTGTCAATCATGTCAGCAGCTTCTTGAACGGTGGTGATGGTCTGGGCACTTTCTTCTTCCACACTAATGCCAAATTCCTCCTCAAGTCCCATCACAATCTCAACCTGCACAAAATTTGAAAAGTAAGTCTAAATAATCAGGCAAAAGATCGTAAAATGTAAACCAGACACTGTTCTGATTTTCCTGATATGAATCAAATAATCATATATAGCATGCCATTTGATCATATAGCTCAGGCAGTAAGGGTACTGTGACTTTGATGTAAAGGTATATGGTAATAAAGATACTTCACAAAAAAGTAACATCTTTAAAAAATATCATGTCAAGCAGGATACAAACCAAGACTCTGTTTGGACAAACAACTTAATTAAGCACTTGTTGTATTTTGTAAAAAAAAGTGTATACATCATATAAATGTTAATGTATAACAAGTCAATCCATTTTCATGTAACTATCTAAGCTATTTTCATAAGGTATCTAGGAGAGCTTATGAAAGTAAGCTGAAAAAAGGTTATGATCATGTCATAAGCTGTTCTCATAAGCTTTTTCAAACAGTCACAAGTACTTATATGCCTGTAGATAAGCTCAAATAAGTCCAATCCAAACATGCTTACAACCAAGGAAAGAGAAAAAAAAAACAAAATTGCTTAAAACAAAATGAGATGTTTTATAATTGACACAATAATAGTAAATGTTGACTAAACTCGATTGACAGTTAGTGGCATTTTATCTTATCAGAGACACAATAAATATAGACTGTAGATTAGAAACTAAACATAGCATGGTTGCATATAGTTAACAATGAATACATGTAGTTACTTGTATGTATTTCCAGTTTATTTCAGTACTGAAGTGCAGCTTAACTCTTCTCTTAGCAGAACATCAAATACTTATGTTAGAAGAGAAACTAATAACCACTAAAAGGATGATCATGGATTTTTTTTTTGAATGATTAAGTATTGCAAATTTGCAATTTTCCACTACAGCAATTAGTAGATGATAAATATAAATATACCGTGTCAAGAGAATCAGCTCCGAGTGCGGTAAATTTAGACTCTCCAGTAACAGTTGAATCTTCTGCCAGGGCCAATTGTTTCTTGACTATGTCACACACCTTCTGCACAGTCTCTGGTTTAGCCTGCACAAAATTAAAGTCCTTTCTTGTTATATCATTATAATATCACAAAAGTTCAGCATCAATCCACATTAGAACTGCCCGATAATTTTGTTTTGGTTTTCTGCAATTCTAAGCACATCGTCAATAGTTATTATAAGCATAAGGCATCATTGATAACTCCAACACAATGAAAATCTTCAACAGATAACAGCAACATAAGAGATTTTGTAATGCAGATAACTTGGTACAACTAAGGACTTTCATCACCAGAAACTAAAGACGAAATATGAACTCTCCACAATCCAAAACCCAGGCTAAGCATAAAGATACTCCAACGAAAGAAATAGAGATGATAAAACTAAGTGTCTGGTTGCTTCTGCGGTGATAAAAATGATTTTGAATAAACTGATTTTGTAAAAGCAAAAGCTCCAAATTCTAGCTTCAAGTTAGAATCAATACTAATCTAGATTCAAAATCAAATTTATTCGACAATGACCAAACATGTCAAAATCAATTTTACATGACAACAACCAAACATGGCAAAATCAATTTTACACAACAACAACCAAACATGTCAAAATCAATTTTCCACAACATAATTAAACATGTCAATTTCAATTTTACACAACATCCAAACATGTCAAAATCAATTTAACACAACAACATCCAAACATGTCAAGATCAATAATACAACTCTATAAAGATTTATGGCTTAAAATCTTACCGCGCATGTAACATGAAACCGACGTCCTTTTGGCTGCAAAGCAATAGATGGAAAGTTCCTTCCCTTAATTGAAAGGGAAACAGAACTTGGGCCAGAGATCCTAGCACAAGAAACCTGTTTTTGTTTTCACATCCAACAAAAAAACAAATTAATATAACCACTAAAACACAATAATTAGCAGTAACCATAAACATCACTAATCATCATTAGTCGGATCATAAATAAATCACTATGATACCAACATGTCCAAATTACACACACAAGCATCAAAACTGATAAAAATCAAAACTTTATGGTTAATTAACATGACAACATTTGATTAAACAGATCCAATAAACAAGGGTGATTAATTAATCGATAAAAAGGGGATATTGCAGCATACCATAGATTGGTTGGAGAGGGAGAGGAGGGACATGGAGGTTGTGGTGATGGAAGCCATTGGAAAGAAAGAGAGATCTGAGATCTAAGGAAGGACGGAGGAAACAAAGTAAGAATGAAATGAAACACAGAATGAGTCGATGAAAGACTGAACAATGTATTTATAGGAAGAACATTATAGTACAGTGTTTGTTGGTTCCTCGAGTTAAGGTTTGAGGTTTTTCCAACTTTCCTTCGATACTTTCGAGGCCGGCACGTGTGACTGTTTGTTGTGATTTTTTTTTTTTTACCCCTAAAAAACGATTTTTTTTTTAGTTTTATACGAGTTTATAAGTTATCAGCTATGAATAATAAGTTTTTCTTATAAATTTGCACATGTTAAAAAGTTTAAAATATAAAATTTTTAAATAAATAATTGTTGTTTTTCAGAAAAAAGTTAACATTATTAGTTGTTTTAACATGTGTAATGTTGCACATGTTAGACAAACACATAAATAATCTATTATACTTATTTTACTTTTCACTGATATATTAAAAGAAATTGTTAATATAATTAATATGTATATTTTGTGTATACACTGTTACTAAATTACCATTTGTGTTGAATTTAATATTGATTTTCATGTTTCAAAACAATTTGATAGCATTAATAAAGTATGTGTTTTAAAAAAAATAAGAAATAAATATATCTAGTAATTTTTAAGGTTAAATATGTCTGTGTTCTCTATAAATATATCAAATTTTCGTTTCAGTCTCTCTAATTTTTTTTCCGACTTTTATTCTCTATAAAATTTTTAATCACCACTTTCGCTCCCTATTTTTAATTCAACTCATGTATTTTTTTAATGAAATCTTGCCTAATTTGTAGAATATGTAGATTTATTAAAAAAAATCATGAACTAAAGTTAGAGTTTGAAGAGCATTATAAAAGTTAAAATCTTACCGTAAGACTACTGACAGGTGATTGGATCTTAAAATCTTCTTTACATTGAATTGTAGCATTTCCATATCACACCTTCAATCTTTTCTATAAGAAAAATAGGTAATAAACTTTACAAAAAATTATATTTTGATTCTCGAATAAACTTCGTTTTTGAGGAATTTAGTTTCAAATTTTTTATTTTTTTTAAGAAGAAGTTTCAAAATATTATTTATCAATCTATTTTTTACTTAATTTATTAAAAATTTGTTTTTTGAGAGGTTTTTTATTAAAAGTTTTTTTTAGAGATTTAATTAAAAGTTTACAGTGACCAATCGTTTGCAATGTTTCCAAATCATCGGTGTATATCCCTGTGAGCTTAACTAAGTTGACAAAGATAATGTATAAAATATGTAAGGTTTGGGTCCGTACACCAAAAAAAAAAATCATAGGTGTATAAATTATAGCATTGCAGCTGTGGACAGCAAAACGGTGGGTACAATATTTACACTTTCAAGCCTACTATTATTCTTCTTAATTAATTTTTTTGAGGTAGCAATGAAAATTCAAGCCTAAAACTTGACGTAGAGTACCTAATTCCTTAAGCATCAATTATTATCGGTAGCCTTTGGTAGCTCATACATATTTACATTCAATTTAAATATATATGTCTGATCGATTATATTATATGGTATAAAAGTGAGACAAGTCTCCCATCACGTATAATTCAGTTTTTATTACTAGATTAATAAATTTCACAATTTGATCAAATGAAGTACAATGTAATTTATTGATCGAATAGCAAAAAAACATTTGTACATAATATAATATCATTTTATTTGTACATGTTAGATAAAGTCTATACATTTTTTCATAAGTTAGTATTGTATTTTCTATTAGAATGATATTCAACTTTCAATATCTTCTCGAGGTTATGCATCCTTGGAGTTGAAATTTTAAGTACACGGATGCCCGTTTTGACAATATTTAGGTAATGATATACACTTTTTATTCACTATTATAAGTAAAGTGCATGTTTTAAACTTATTGGATATATACCGCATACATCATCAATTCAATAAATATTATATGTGAAATTTTACTTACAATAGTGGTTAGAGGGTGTAGTAATTAGTTGGTTATGAATGAATGTTATTGATTGTGTACGGGGAGAGGTTAAAAAAAGCAATATTTAGAGGAAACCAACCAGCGACCCAATTTGAGAGGCCTAACCAAGGCGGGGAAAACTTGTGGGAAACACAAGGTGGATTGTTCTCTTCAACTGTTTCTCGGTAGAAAATTGTTGTATAAACTTCACTAAAGCTGAAACACATCAAAAAAAGATGTAAATGTCCATCAACAATTAACTGCCGCCGGTTAAAATCCATCGACAGTTAACTGCCGATGAGGTTACATTGATAATTACTGGTGTTTCTTAACATTGAGTGAAGTGTGAACAACATATCTCTTCTCGGTACGCTAGAGTCCATAAAATTTATTTCCACTAGTTTAAGAGCCTCGATTCTCTTACCTCTTGAATCACTCTATTGATGATAATCATTTGTTATTTTTACATGAGAAATAACATACATAACTACAATGCATACATTACACGTGTATATATAACAAAAATATCGTCAAAAAAGTATATAAATCCAATATATAGAATGTTTTTCTATGATTTAACAATAAATATGTATTTCACCAAAAATAATTAAGATGTATTTGAACAAATATTCATTAAAAAACACACCAGCATATACTAGCATAATTTTCCATTAACTAGCTCAGCACTAGTAGAAAGACTGCACGTGGACATTTGAAAGTAAAGATCGATAAATTAGTAAAAGAGTTTTGATAACTGAACACAGAATTTTAAACACAATACAGACACCACCGTATAATATACTTATTTTTAGTTCTTTTTTTCCCTTTCTCTCTTCTCTCCCTCTCCTACAGATTTCTTATCTCTCATCTCCCAACCACCACTTCTCTCACTCTCACCCTTCTACTATCTCCGTTCACCACCATCACCGTCGTTCTCCGATTACCACCACCATCTCTACTTAGATCTGCGTGCACAATACGGTCACCACCACCCATCACCGTCATCACTGTCCTCACCACCACCATCACCGCCGCCTGAGCTCTCCGATCCTCTCAGATTCGTCAACGTCACCATAACCGTCACTGTCTCACCGACAACTATCTCTTTCTTCTTCGATCCTCTCAGATCCGACCACCACCCACGAACTCCTTCACCACCGTTGCATCCTACATCAACTTCCTCCATCACCACCATAATCAAACCTCTTCTCTCCTCCGCCTTCACCATACTAGATCAGAGGAAGAAGTTAGGGAACAGAGGGAGAAAGTAGAACGATGAGGGAGAGCAGAAGAGTGAGTCTGGCAAAATAGAGAGAGAAAACTACCATTTTGTCCTTGTATTTTAATTAGAATTACGAAAATGCCACTGATGTCGTATTTGTGTCTAAATTTATGTGTTTGTTTATCATTTCTGTTAATAAAAAGCATAGCGGTGGAAGTTTAATACTCGAGTAATATTCATGTGTCTTTGCAATTATCGGCCACGATTTGCAAGGTCTTGATCGCTCCTCACCATCATGAATTGACCTATTTCTCCAATGCCAAAGCTTGTCATAAGCCATAGACCAATATTGGTCCCAATTTAGTGACATATATTTTCCCAATCACGTTAAGCCAATCCATTATATGACAATCATGGAGAGTCTATAATTCATTTTCATCAAACAATCGTTATGCATGGCTAAGTAACTTTCCCCATGCCAAATGAAGTAAGAAACCTTTGTATGAAAAAAAATCTCCAAAATAATCGTCATTCATACTTTCATACTATAACTCACTCATTTTGAATCACGAAAAATGAATTTGATATATATGAGTAGGTTGGTCAAAAGACACTTTAATTGATATATTAACTTGGCTTATGCAGTTAATTTCTCTAACAATTATCGCTTTGCTTTGCAAGTAATTCAGTATTAAAAGGTCTAGTTTTATATAAATATAGTTTTTATTACAAATTAAGCAAAAAAAAGCTATTACGTTATATTTTCCACACTTTTTTTGTAGGTTTTCGACACAATGCAAGAACGCTCGCTGGAAGCTAAGCCAAAGCATTTCAAAGACATTTGGGCAAAACCTAATTCGCTAGGTGAGCTGCAGTGAAGTGAAAATGAGCTATAACATAGAGTTACAGTATATTTGTTAAAGTCTGTTCACTAGACGAGCAACGGTTCGCTAGGCGAACTAGGACAGTTTCAAAAAAAAAATCAAAGGACAAATGAATTTTTTCTCCATTGAAGAAAGCTCGATTCGCTAGGCAAGCACCACTTAGTCTAGCGAATGACCACTTGCAAAAACTCTATAAATAGAAGTTAAATTAAAATTTTCCACTTATCACTTGCAACTTAACACATAGAGAAAGGAAGACGTGATCAACACCATATGATGGCTAGGAAGCTTGGATTCAAGCTTGTTGATGCTTCTCCTACATCAATCGACCTTCTTTTGTTAGTTATGCTCTCCATGTGTAAATAAACTCTCTTTTGTGTTGGGATTAGATGTAAATAGATAGGATTCCATGTAGTACTCTTAATCTGACTTGTTGTATATGATTTATGCATTCATTATGATCTTAGATGTAAATATGTTCTTAATGAGTGGTTCAAATATTGTATTCGAGCAAGGAATTGCCATTTCATCTAAAGGATGTGTAAAGGATATCACTCTAAGAATATCAGGCGATTCTATATTCATGTATAAATATTGGAGCTTATGCCACTATATCAATCAACTACTTTACCGCTGAGCTTTAAAAGTTTGTTGATTCATTGGATCTCGCAAAAAAGGTATACTTTGATTTTATTTTTTTTTATAATCTGAACGAAAGAAAAATACAACTGAAGAAGACAACAAAAGAAATAAAAGTAAAATTGAAAGTAAAAATACAATCTTATTGTAGTTTCATAGACATACAAATTAGAATAATATATAAAACCATTTTTTTAATTTCACTAACAAGATTCGGGAATAATATTATTTGATAAAAGGAGAGAATGTTGAAGCAAAAATATTTTTGATGAATGTTTTAATGATAACAAACCTTGTGGAATAAATAATAAGTTTTATGAATGGTGATATACCGATGGTTGCACTTGAGTTTTTGTTAAAAGAACAAGAATCACACAAGTGGATAAGCTAGAAGCCACCCACATCAATAAGTGCATTATATCTACTCAACAATGAAAGAATGAGTATATCATCAGTTGAAACAACAAGATCATATCTTCACGAAGATTCATAACTCAAGAATCATGATGGAAGAACTTACATCACAAGCTACACAAGAATGTGCTTGAAGTTATGTGACAAAACTCACATTGAGTTTTATGTTATATGATTTGATGATCCACCATGGATAAACAAGATAAAAGGAAATATGCATACAAGTTAGGAAGTTTCTCAGAACCTCCTCAAAGTATCACACTTCCAAAGCTTCTGAAGATAAGAAGTTCAGAGTTCATAATGTTCGTATGAACAGAGTTCAGAATGCTCATATGAATGGAGTTCATAATAATCATGAACATTAACCCTGAATATATCCAGAAATATTAAAGGATTACTTCATGGATAAACAAGAATATTTAAAGTCATCGGTAACAAGCAATGATGAACTAAATTCAAAGAAATATTCTTTTGGACTTCAGAGAAAGAACCATCTTGTTTGTCAAAACAAATGACCTCTCATTTATATGCTTCAAGTAGTTTTTGAAGGGAATAAAGAAATAACCTTCATAAGGTTCAAAGTGTTGAAGAACATTAGTATGCTTAAGAACATCAGAATGCTTAACATAAAGTACAACCGTAAAAAAGGAAGGAACCCAGAAGAAACATTCTGAAGTTCAGATGTATGAACCCATAAGGAGTTCAGAAGGTTGCTTAGAAGGTTCATTAGAGCAAACCTATAAATCAATGTCCACACCAAGAACATGCAAGAACAGATGTGACATGAACATATCTTATGCATACAATGATTTTGACTTTGGATCAAGACATCTATGGTGATTAAAGGATTAATGGACTTTGATAATTCTTGGTATTTGTGCGTTCTTGAGTGATTAACCAAGACACAAACAAAGTTTAAATCATACCAAGATACAAGAAATTAAAGGACATTTGAATTCATGAACTAACTTTGAATTCAAAAAGTTAGTTCAAAATGTTGCTTAGAAAGTTGATCAGAATGTTCAAGCAGAGTTCAGAAGGTTGTTCTTATACAAGCCCAAAATCTCAAGAACATTATCAAGAACATCCAAGGTACACATGACATGAATAAATGTCCAGTAAAGTACATTGACATGAATCAATCAAGCATTAAAGGCATTTACAAGATTCATGTCAAAAAGGATATTCAATGTTCATTTAAGACTATGAACATTGATGTGCTAGGAATATTCAAATGAGAATATCATCCTAGATGTTGCAATCATTGCACTTCATTGTTGTTTCACTATTAGGATTTGATTACATCAAATGGTGGTCTTACAAATAATCCTAAGTGAAACAGAAGGAGAATGTTCAGTTCAGCACATGCTTTAAACTGTGAACAGTACAGTAGGTAAAAAGCAAAAGCAAAAGCAAAAAACAAGTTCATGTCAGATTCAATTAGAATTAGATATATAAGGGAGCAGGTACTGTTCAATATCATAAAATCTCTTAAAGCATGGGTCTAAAGATTGCAGATCCACTACTCTCTCCTGCACACAATCCAATGCAGATTTGGAGCAACTTTATCCAACTTTATCCATCTTTATTCAGCAAAATTCTGATGTACGTGGAAAAGTTAATACTAATGGATATTGCCCATAAAATCATATGAAACACATATGATAAACCCAAAAACTCATGTGTTCATTCATACATGATGAACCCAGATGAATGTCTGATGAACATTAACATTCTGATGAAGAACACAACAATATTCTGATGGTCAAAATTGAAGTTGAAGTAAATGTCACTAGAAGGGGGGGTTGAATAGTGACCCTTTAAAAATTTCTCTATTTAGACTCTCAAGAGTTTACTTGGAGTAAGACGATTTGTATCACA
>Ga0315913_1005722_pt1 | contig 15079 bp, 6 predicted proteins | sample MpolsnodulesMG_FD_207736 | JGI IMG/M metagenome (GOLD analysis project Ga0315913, IMG submission 207736) | Medicago polymorpha root nodule microbial communities from Los Angeles, California, United States - small nodules | ecosystem: Host-associated > Plants > Roots > Nodule | place: USA... | reverse complement strand
CCAACTCCATATATATATATATATATATATATATATATATATATATATATATTTTAAATTGACTTATAATTTGAAATAATAAGAGTAGCAATTAATATTAATAGTGATATTACCATTTACAAGTATAACGTCACTCAACCATCTCCCACCAAGACTGGAAGGAACCACACACGTACCTCAACAAAACAACCATAAGTTAGAGATTCTTTCACGATACAAAGTACCTTATGGTCTTCAACTCAACAACTATATATCAATATATTTCTTCCAAAAAACTATATATGAATATATGTAATTGCAAATGAAATTTAAGATGAGAAATCAAATTATATATTGGTGTGGTAGTTCATTAATATATTGTAAAACTGCTTAATAATTTTGTATAGAATACTAAAAAATCTACCGTTTAAATGGAAGTTAATATTGTATAGATTATGTTCTTCATTTATACGTTAATTAGTTGATGTACACGTATACATCAAAATTAGCATTTTTTTTAAGAAGCTAAAACTGAAATATAAACAGAGCTTCTTAGTCGATTCCGCACAAGGAGTGCTAGGAAAGATTAGAAGAAAGCAGTGGCCATTACATCAAAAGTACAAAAATGTCAATGAAGCAATAGGCGAAGAACATGCTCTCAAAGAGAGCACTAAAAAAGATAAAAAAAAATTAACACCCAAACGCAAGAAAGAGTTGAACCGCCGCATGATAGTTAAAAGTAGTTGGGTGATTTGCCTTCAACCATTAAAAAGATTGTAGCTTAATTTTTTTTAAGATTCTCAAGAGAGTCCATCTTTTGATTGAAAACTTTTAAACTTCTTTCACGCCAAATAATCAAGAATAAAAACTTTAGAGAACTTTCACACCAAAGATTGTAGTTTATTGTTGTTTGTCTTTCGTTCATGAATTTAAAAAAAAACTTAGGAAATGTAGGAAAACTTCGAAGCAAGGTTTTGTAACTTGAGAGTTTACCTCAACTCGTTTTGCCTAAGTAGACTCGACTCGAGGACTCGTACGAGTTTACCTAAAATTAAAATTATATCAAATTTTTCATATGCATGACATATATAAGCTAAGATAATGTTGTAAATAGGTTAATAATGCAAAATATGACTTAATTACAAAGGCAAATTATACCAAACTACCATAATAAAACGTTATGCTCAACTTAGCATCAAAATACAAAAGTTAATGCACAAAATCATAAGTTTTATAAGTCTCTAAGTTTAAGTCATCCATAAAACCATCCAAAAAAGCAAGTTTCACAAGTTCCTAAAGTTGTTAATAAAACCATCTAAAAAATAAACTAGTTAATTTCTTCAAAAGGTCAACAAACACCACCACTGCAACCCTAACCGATGTCGCAATCACTGGCGTCGAAATATGAATTTCTACCGTCGGAATCGCAATCCTAACTGATACGTGCTCCCCTGTTCATGGTTTGAGAACTTAGAGAAAGAAATAAAAAGAAACGTTTCATTTCAGTAACAACGTGTTACTGTAAAGCCAGTAAAGGTAACTATACAGTAAACGTTTCAATTTTTGGGCTTGTAGGTGAGACCAAAAAAAGGGCATTTTTTTAGATCTAAACTCGTAAAACTCGATAAACTCGGTCGAGTTTACACAGGTTTACCAAGTGTTAACTCGGTCAAACTTGTCAAACCTTCAGATTTTACCAGAAATCGAGTTTACCTCCAAGTTAACACGATTTTAATACGTAAAAACGTAAACTTAGCAAACTTAAAAAGTTAACACTCGATTTGCGGAAGACTGCTTCAAAGAAAAAAGAAGTTTGTTACCCGAGTTTGGGACATTCAGATCCAAGCATACACGTATCCGTCTGGTCCGGACCCTCCCTCCCTTATGATACTTCTCGAACTCTGAAAAACAGTGCAGCTGATGTGACCAGAGGCTCTTGCCACGTGGTTCAGTCAGCGCTTGCATCTGTTACTCACAATCTGACTTTTTCAGTGTTTTCACCAAAACCAGCCACATTGATTCATGGCGTACAAAAATTCTGGGAATTTACACTAATGAACAAGGGGATGGATGATTTAAGATTATCAAATCCTTGAAAATACTTTATTATATAACAATTCAATTTTAATAAATTAATTTAGTATAACAAGTAACTTTAGGTGTTTAACAATGAAAATTATAACTATTTTGTCTCTTTTTGAATATTTTTTCGGACATTTTTATTTTTCAGCTGCCTTATAAATTTGATGAAACTCAAATGCATTCGCAATAAAAGAGAACATGCTGACCTTGATAAGTTAACAATTTTTAAAAGACATCATATACATATGAAAAAATACATTAAACCTTATTCATTACTATATAATTATAATGATCATAATTGACAAAAAAAATATATTTGTGATCAAAACATAAATTGTAGAATTTCGTCGAAATAATGTATATTTTAACGCATATGTTAGAAACTGACAAGAGTACAATTAAAATATTTCAAAACAAGTATTCCGTCTATATGCAATAGCCAACAAATTTAAAAGTATTTTTAATAAATTATTGTCTGATACTAGCTAATTCTATATCTTCTCCCCCATTATGATCAGAAGAAACATGGTTTCTAAGTTCGGTGGTATGGGAACTTCTTTATGAGAATAGAAGAATACTTAGAAAAATAAAATTTATATTAAGTTAAATATATAATTAAAATAATTTTTTTAAGGAAAAATATAGTTCAAATAGTTAATTTTACTTATATTTAAACCATTAATATGGCTATTCTTTTGCTTATAGTGAAAGTGTACCTTGTTAGCTTTTGAGAATGAAATATTGAAATAGGTAAAATAAATTTGCTTCAAGATGATAATTTTTATTACGTTATTAAATAATCTAATAAAACATCGCAGATCATACAATAAACATTGACTTTTTTATTTAGGTCAAATACCTCTTTTGATCATTTAAGTTTGACGAAAGTATCAGGTTAGTCCTATATGTTTTTTAAGTTTCAAACAAGTCTTTTAAGTTTTTTTAAACTTCAAATAGGTCCTTTAAGTTATTAATTTGATGCATCTGTTTGAAGTTTTTTAAGTTTCAAATAGGTCCATTAAAAAGGTAACAATGTATTAAATCAAAACTTAAAAGATCTGTTTAAAACTTAAAAAACTTAAAGGATTAACTCAATATTTTTGTCAAATTTAAATGACCAAAAAATGTATTTGGCCTTTTATTTAATATCCAATTGTTCATACATACTCCCTCCATCCCAAAATATAAGCAAAAATGGATCAACATAAGTTGATGTGTGTGATACAAATTTTGGACAAAGTACATTAACTTTTATTGACTAATTTTTGCTTATAATCTATGAGCATTTCTAAATGCAAAATCACTAATAATTATTACAGCACTTTTAATTTTGATAAAAGACTATTTACCTCAACATCCAACACCTCACTTTAGAATTTAAGCATTGTTTCTTGTTTTAAGCTTAATGGAGCCCTTTTTTTATTTTTATTTTTTATTTTAAGGCCCAAATTTTAAACTTATTTTTGGAATTTAAGACAATTGCCCTCTTCGCTTTTTCTCAAATACGACCATGCTTTTGATATTTTGGGGCTTGAGTGTGGTACGGAACATTGACGACAAGGATCCTTTATATATAACACTCACACTCTTCAATCAAATGTGACACATTTTATGAATAACAAAATCGTGAAGTGCTTACATTCAAAGTGGACAATACTTCTGAAGATGATGTGACATACTTGAGGGTGAAATATAAACAAATAATATCAGAAATACATATAGCTTCACCTTTAACTCTAAATTATGTATATGCGATCGTATTTCTAGAATACCTATCCGTGATTATCTATGAAATATCTCATACCTAATTGACAAAGTAGTTTTGATAAAATACAATAAAGTTCATATGCTTTATGAATATGGATAATAAATATATACCCGATATTCGCCCCTTAAAGTTTTAGAGTATACGAACTTCATAGATTCTCGACTTATATCCAATAATATATATAATATAATAATTGATCCCATATATAGTATAGTAGTATATCATATATTAAGAACAATCATCGTAATTTGAATTTATGGCTGGCAAGTACGTATAATAAACCTCCTACTCTGTTTCTGGAGGCGCTGCATGGGAAACCAGCTATTTGCGGACGTTTGCAAGTGGCAAGCTACATATCAATCTCAATTCTCAACACCAATTCATTAAATTTTCTTTTTTACGCAGAACACCTTTTTTTTATGCAGTCATCAAAGATATTTATACACACAGTACTATTTAAGTAATATATACAGCTAGCAAAGACATATGAAAAGAAAAAGACAAAAATATCTGATATGTATATCAAACTCTTAATTAATTAACATGATACAATAAATATATTCATGGTACTGCATGCAATTTGAAGTGCACACCCACTTGAAAATAGAAAGTAAGTATGGCAATGTGATGAATAGGTAGCAATAGCATTGGAAAACTGCATAAAAAAATACGTGGCATAGTTATTAGCTAAAAGTTTGATTCTGCATGACACGCGCAAGGCATGCCATAGATAGATTTTGTGCTGTTTTCTGCAACAAAAATATTAAGATTCAGTAGTAACCGTCCTATGAATCAACTCAAACTTCAGCATATGGCAAGTCCACCACTATGCACCAAATTCATTCATCACTTACTCACTTTTACTTCACAGACGCGTGCTTGCTTCCGGAATAAAGTAAGCATATACTCAAAAAAAATATCATGCAAAACCGCTTACTATAAACAACAAAAACCAGATTTCTATACCTTGTGCCTTTTGCCAACAAAATTCATTTTGAAGACAGAATATTTATTTTTATTGTTTCCTAGAATCCATAATGTCGTGTCATAACATAACATATATGCATACATTGACTGGTTTTCAAAGCCGCCCTTGGTTTTGATAAATTTAGAGTATATTCTATATAGTATATCCAATATGAGACATGGTGGTGTCATCTTTCATTGACATTATAAGGTTGTTTATTATTATATATAATTCAAACATATATATTATCCAAAATGAAAAAAACAATTTGTCTAGTACTTGCTGACTATAGTGGAACTATCACTATATACCTTAAAATAATGAAAGTCAGCTCTAGTTTGAATGTGATTTCAAACCTACGTAAACATCGAACCATAGTAGCAATAATGGACCCTTGTTAGACTTTGAAAGAAATAATGCTAACTTGCGCATAAGTATACTATATATTGAGAATTGCTGTTTTGACATTCATTGTGTCTTAGTAACACAAGTATATGATCAAAAAATGCAACGGCAGTTAATTGTCGTCGGTTTTTTTAGTTATAAACCAACGGTAGTTAACTACCACTGGAGTTATTTTAATCTTTTACTTGTGTTTTTAGGAAGTATTGAAAGTCAGAAAAGCAATTGTGCTATATATTTGTTGCTTATTGGGGTTATGCTAAAATTTGTTAAGTGAGGTCTAATGATTTTACCCATAATAATGTAGTGAAAAAGTTGTATGGGTAAAATAGGACGGATATGAACTCAGAAAATTAGTGGACAAACTTTTTTATCAAATAATTAAATAATTACTAAATTTAATAAAAAGTTGTATTAAAAATAGATGTAGCAACCAAAATTACATAAAAAATAATCTATTTTTTATTTGTTGAAAAATGAACTCAAATTATATCATTACTAATTGTTCTAAGAACATCTCTTTCTATATAGGTTACAAGATAGATCTCTGTATTGATATATGAAAAAATATAGACATATGTACAAAAAATTATTCCGTATTAAATATGAGTAAAAATATATACATATGTATAAATTAAGGAAAAAAAAAAGTTCCCCGTATTAATATTTAAGTTAAAATATAGACACATAAATTAAACAAAAAATAGAAAAAAATTCGGATTACTTGATCAGATTGCTCTGAAACTTTTCCAGAAAACCAGAAAAAATTCAAGGACCATGACTCTCCTAGAAGGAACTTCTTACGGGATTCCGCCACTTAAAATCCAAAATTCCATTGTTTAGACCCATTTTTAATTTTTTTTTTTAATTTTTCATACTCTCAGAAAAATCCGAAAAAATTTGCATTAGTTTTATTTGATTTTTAGAATTTTTTGGTGCTATTTTTATATTTTTGTGATTTTATTTGACAGGTTTTTAGCATTTTTTTACTTAGTTTTTTTGTTGTTTTTAAAAGCAAAACTCAAAACTACTGAAATGTGAGAGTCTGATGCCTGATTATACATAAGAATTGTCCAGATTAAAATTTGAAATGCACAAGGGTATTTTTAAAAATTTTATATGTCGCGGGAGAAGGCCATAGGTGGAAAAAGTAATTCCCTAAATTTGTTTATCTCCTTTAAAAGCCAAAGGAAGACATTACCACATCCTCCTCCGAAAAACCTAGAGATAGACCCTCGAACTCTAAGAACAAGCCCAAACCACATGTTATAATCAAGGAAAACACTGAGACCGATATATAAAAGATATTGTGGATGGTCCGAGCAACTATGCTCAACATAATCAAGCAAAGAATAATAGTGTTGAAAGGACTGTTCCATATGATATTTTTAGCTGAAACATATTTAAAGGTCAATTATGATCGTATTGCCCTCAATTCATCCTTGAGCTAACATCATGTTCCTCTTATTTATCTCTATGACAACAGTGGACATACTTGGTAGAATTGTTGTAGGAAAGGTTAATGTTGTTTGGATTACGGCTACTCTTTTCAAGAAACATGAGTTAAATTGGTTAGTCACCACTAGTGTGGAAGTCTTCAGCTAATTGAAAAGGATCGCCAAGTATATTTTGGTGGTTTCGTCGACAATGTTGTTGCACATGAATCCAACAACAATAGTACTATTGTTAATGTGCCAAACATAGATATTGTAAGTGTCATTTCAACTCAGCAGAATTACCAAATGTCTGCTCGCCATCTTCATAGTAATAATAACGACATCTAGAGGAAACACTAATAGCTACTAGATAGCCAAAAAACCATGTTTCCCTTTGTTGTTTTTCCGAGTCCTTTTTAAAGTTTGAATAAAATAAACTTAATTTCTTGTTTTTTTTGTTTTATTAAAAGAGAGATTAGTAGCTGAGTTAAAAGAGCTTATTGATTGCTTAATTTTATGTGTCTACAGTCATATACCAAAATGAAATTGAAAGAGATCATTCACAGTTAATCCTTTGTTCCAAAGATAATTAATACTTAACAATGAACCAAGAAGTGCATGAATATTATGTTATTCTCATACTGGGCTGGAATCCATTCACAGTTAATCCTCCATCAACGCAGATAACTTGTCCGGTGATGTAAGACGCAGCTGGCAGACAAAGGAAAGCCACCAATGACGAAACTTCATGAGATTCTGCAATGCGTCCAAGAGGAGTTCGAGACAACATTTCATCCATATATTGCTTGTTGCGAAGCAGCTGTCACAATAGAAAACAATTAGCAAAAAGCATAATTAGAAATGACAAAAAAGTGTAGCTATTTGGAAATTTATCAAAAATGTTGTATCATTAGGAATACAAAAGTTCAGCAGAAGTCTGTTTGTAGAAATTATCAAATTCAGACGCAATAGCAACTTTGAGTCAAGTTGTTCATCTGCATTATAAATAGGGAAAAAGGTTTTGTACTACAAATCTAATAGCATGATTCATAACCAGACGCAGTGTATACAAAATTAGGTATGAACTCTCTGAAATATAAAACACTACACAAGTAATAATAGAGGATTGGAGGATGGTGAATACCCTCTTAGTACATCTGTTTGAGATATTTTCCTCAAAATGTTGAGCACAATCTTGATGACAGTATATGCTGTTGACTTTTTTTTATTACTAATATCAGATCGACAAGTAATAATAATGAATTCCAATGAGCTGAGACATAAAGACGTACTGAATTTATGACCACACCAAAATCATAAATTGCCCGTTTATAATTTCATCATAAAATAGCAAGATATTTATGAAACAGAGGCTTTGATTCAGTGTTTTGAAGAAATAAACTTTGTTTGAGTTTAGTATTGTACTCTAAATGATTCAACAGATTCATATGCCATGTTTAGATTCAATCTAGAGTAACAAGTGTGCCAACTATATTATTATCTTTGACCTATTTTTCTCTAACATAAATCTCTGTAGGATCTCATTCATGAAATCCTATCATTGAAACCTTCACCCAAAAGGAAAGCAACTAACTCCAAAATAAAGGAAAAGAGAACATTACATGTTCAACAAGTGGTGTATTGGTGGTAGCAGGAACAACACAATTGCTCCTTATGCCATCTTTTGCCCATTCACAAGCCAAATTTTTTGTAAGCTGAGTGATTGCAGCTGAAAACATCATTGGTCAGTAAGCATTCAGTTTTCTTGATCACACAACCTTTTACAAGCAAGTTGAAAAAGTAATTAGTATGGCTATGATGATAACTCCCACCTTTACTTGCCGCATAGACTGATCCAGTACCTAAGCTCACCACACCAGCAATAGAGGAAATGAATACAATGCTTCCCATTCCAGATGCCTTTAGAAGAGGATGTGTAAGTTGGCACAAATGATATGCAGAATCTAAATTAATTCCCATAATTTCTGAATATACTTCAGCAGTGTACTCAATGGTTGGTTTCCTAAAGTTTGCTCCAACATTGTTCACCTGCGATGAGATCAATCAAACATCGTTATCTATGCCAAGATATAGACAGTATGAAACCTCTCTACAATGTACTATAATTTGTAGTGATACTATGTTTCTTTTGCAGCATTTCAAAATTTTCAATGTTAAATAATTTTTAATTAGTATGCATTGTTCGTATTTGGTTCATGCATAGAGAAAGACCAAGAAAAACTATAAGAGACACTATTAGGAGATTTTGAGAGTTTTTTTTTTCCGAAGAAGCCAAAGTAGAATATATTACTACCAAAACTCACTCTCCCCAACACACGACATACCAGAGAAGAGAGCTAGAGTACAAAACCAGAATAATTACAAAAGCACAGGGATCAAAAAAAGAAAGCAGAAATTAGCCAATGCCCAGACACAACATAGGGCTGAGCTACCAATTATGATAGTCAAAAGCAATGTTAGAAAAAGTTTCCTTTAACCACCAAAAAGAAAGGTGCTTAACATTGTCTAAAAGCTTAGAAACCGGGCAAACTTTGTTGTTGAAGATCCTGCTATTCGTTTCCTTCCAAATGATTGAGGTACAAGCACACCAAATTAAAATCATAACCGAGCGCTTGGATTTTGAAGTACCAGCTAAAGTACCCAACTGAATTAAATGATCAAGTAAATTAGAGATTAATGAGTTGGATCCAAATATAGTTTATGATAGAACATTATGACGTAATTTGATCCATGTAGCCGGCTCCACTTAGTGGGATAAGGCTTGGTTGTTGTATGCATTGTCTGTGCAAATAGATTTTACACACACGTCAAGTCATATGTCATCATGTAGATATTTGTAAAGATGTTTTTCTTTAAAAAATGTAGAGTGTTGCTATCATACTATACAATTGGATGTCTCTCTAAAATGCTTTTAGACTATGTTAGAAGAGTCTATTCCTTTGAATCTATCTCTCTTAACCAATCATTCTCTCCCATTATTAATGTGCCTTAATCATTCATCTATCTCCTAAATACATTAAAACACCAAATAGTAAAGGTAGACAATTCATTTCTTGGTATAGACACAAATATCAGACAGAACACCGACACACACACAGTAGTAATTCAAGAAAATGTAAATGATTGAACGCAACTACATGCATGTGTCATGTCAGACATCAGACACACCTTTCCAATGTTCAATGCCGGTAAATAGCTTTTACCTAACAATGTACAAAAATTAATCTAGCATAACTTACATAAATGTGAAGTTTACCATTGAAGATTGAGGTAACTTCTTGAATGAGCTTCTCCCTTTGTTCTCGAGATGAGACATCACACACAGATCCAGACACCAAAAAGCCTTTACTACGCCATTGATCCAAACAATTATTAAGTTCATCTTGGTTTCTGGAACAAGTGTGGACGCTGGCACCAAACCCACATAAATCCTCAACTATGGCATGTCTGAAATTGAACAACATGGTTAGCCAAAACTAAAAACTTTGTAGCCATGATTCAAATTTAAAGAAAGGAACAAAATTGAGAAGAAAGAAAAAAAGTGACCCAATCCCACGAGTTCCACCCGTGACGAGAGCAGTCTTTCCTTTGAGGGACCATTTTGAGACTCCATTGGAACTGCACTCTTCAACTGCTGCCATTTCTATTTGTTTGCTTTTGTCGTAAATTCATTATCTACAAAACTCAATTTATTCAAAAGTGAGAGTGTAACAACCACATTTCTTGTATTTTTTTTTATCTCGCGCTATAAAAATTGATTTTGAATGTAAATGAGTCGAAGGTAAAATAATTTGTCGGCATTAGAAAAGTTAGTTCCAAGTTAGTTGGGCCGACTCACGTTTTTAATTCATACTTATACACATAAATTATAATATGAGGGATGATACGTTAACATTACATTTGTACAATCAACAATTTATTTGCTCATTTTTTTATTGATTTTGATTTGTGTGCTCCTCATAATATAATAAGATGTTGTATTAATTGTCCAATTTTAATTGTACAAATAACATAATTAGTATAATATTTACTTTTTGCGCTCGAAAGATGTAGCTCAGGTGAATATCATAGACACTTTTATTTGGGTTCAAATTTAAGACTTTAGAGCATTCACAATGGAGACACCCATTTTTGGGTTCTTAAATGGACCCCACGTGTATACATCACTCATTTATAATTTTTTAATAGTAGTACCTAATAAGCACTCAATCACTCCAACCTATATCTCACACAAAGTTCTTAAATGAGACCCACTAATCAACTATCAATAAATTTATATCATTATATTTTTATTTTTTAATATTAAAAGAGTGCGGGTCCTGCTTAAAACTGTGGTTCTTAAGTAAGACCTCGGGTCTTATAAAACCCTAAAAGAGATTCTCTCCATTGGGGGTACCTAATAGGTACCGGGTCTTAAATAGTTAAGACCCTCCCAAGGGAGATAGTCTTATAGTGAAGTGTGTGAATTCTAAGTTGTGTTTATCATTTCTTCTACACAAAAAAAAATAAAATAATACTTTTGCTTTTTAATTTTTCTAATATAAGGTAAAAATATATCAAAATGACGTAGAACAAAACCTTGGAACAACAAGCATCCAGAATGGTGGTACACTAATAAGGAATTTTACCAAATTTTCAAAGAAAAAATAACTTTTATAAATAATAATAAAAGAGACCAGAAATATTGTGCTAATTTTTCATCCTATTTTTTAATCAAATGAGAAAACTTGTTTCCTTTTACTTTTTTCTTCTCGTTAGCAGTTTAAAAAAGACTTAATTGCATGTTTGATCTCTTATGTTTATTTTAGTTTTCAAGTTGGTCCCTTATATTTTAAAAGTTTCAAGTCCGTCTCTTACGTTTTAAAAGTTTCAAGTTGGTCCAAAACATTACTCACGTTGGAATAAGTTAGTCCCTCTCGCGACACGATATTGAGTTTAATAAAACCTAAAAAAATAAAAAATAAAAAGGTTTTAAACTAATTTCGTATATAAGTTAAGTTCTATCACCCATATTTTCAACTTAAATCTTTAAACGTTAAGTGACGGAATGAACTAATTTATTCCAACGTGGGTAACGTTTTGGACCAACTTGAAACTCTTAAAACGTAAGAGACCAACTTGAAACTTTTAAAAATAAGGGACCAACTTGAAAACTAAAATAAACATAAGGGGTTAAACATGCAATTAAGCCTTTAAAAAAATTAGTAACGCTATATAACACGAAGGAATTTTAACAGGATTCACGAAAGTGTTAACGTGTATGCATATTAAACAAGGAAAAAACTTAGATACAATTTCTTAGATGCTTTTTGTATGATTCTTAACTAAATTCACCGTAATTTCCTTAAATTACCTAAGTTTTTTCCATTAAGCAATAACATCACAGTTACTTCTTTTTTGGTAGAAATCATTGAAGGGTAGTATTGAAATCAAAGGAGCGTGATTGCTGGTGGTTCAACCTTTTGTGGGAATAATTATTTCCCTTAAAAAATAGTAGTAGTAACAAATTAAAATATTTCACATGAAATGAAAAAAATAAATCTGGATTAGGAGTTTCTTAAAGTTAAAAAACTAGTACACCCATGCACTATAACCTTATGGTTGATTTCTCCCAAACTTTTGTAATTTTTAGTTTATTTTTATCCATAAAAAAGTTACAAGAGAAACAAAATTGGCGTAAATACAAATATTTTTTAATTTATTCAATTTCAAGAATAAAACAAACACAAAATATAATAATGTGGACCTATAACTTATATATATATATATATATATATATATATATATATAAAATCTTTTTTTTTTACTCGTAGCTTACATAGAATCAAGTTTCATATATTTCATTGACCAAAAACTTACATATAATCTATTTTGTGTTTTTACAAATAAAAAAATTATTGTGTACATTAGATTACCTTTGACTCATCAAAGCTAAATTTTACCAATATCATAATATACATATTGACCAAAAACTTACATATAATTTTTTTTTTGTGTTTTAACAAATAAAAAAATTATTGTGTGCATTAGATTACCTTTGACTCATCAAAGCTAAATTTTACCAATATCATAATATACATATTGACCAAAAACGTACATATAATATTTTTTGCGTTTTTACAAATAAAAAAAATATTGTGTACATTATATTACCTTTGACTCATCAAAGCTAAATTTTACCAATATCATAATATACATTACTGACCAAAAACTTACATATAATCTTTTGTATTTTTACAAATAAAAAATATATTTTGTACATTAGATTACCTTTGACTCATCAAAGCTAAATTTTACCAATATCATAATATATATAGCTTTGACCGTTCATTTTTTCCAACCATAATAAAATAAAATAAAATTGGACGTCTAAATTGGTTAAATACATACATTTTTTGGAGCTAGTATGCTTATCAAGTAGAATAATAATTAAAATTGAAATCTTCTAGAATGAAGAATACATTTTAGAATTTGAACAAAGATGCTATTGTTAATTACAAAATACACTCCAAATTTTTAAATTTTAATAATTTATATGATAACTAAAACAAAAACAAAACAAAAAAAAGTCAATGGTGTTCAACCAAAGACCTGATTCAAGGAATATACCATTTTTTATTACAAAAATTGGAGGAACGTGTATTTAGACACATTTCTATAATATATGTATTTAATTGCCAATATAAAAAATTACAAATCAGCAAAGGTCTCTCATATTTTAGACAACCATAAATATCACATCACATTGTTTGTCTATTCCACACAAAATACACATCCTCAATAATGGCAGAGAACAAATGTGCCCCCTCACCTTTCTCCCCAAACCCAAGAAATGAATCCTCCAACCATGTGAGAATTATTCCCATTGAAATCCCTAATGGGAAAGATATCATTGAAGTATTAACCAACTTTGCTCAAGGTTGTCAAGCTGACCTAATAGTGTTTCAGGGTTCCGGTCCTCTCTCTGACATTACCCTGCTCCACCCGGTAACTCGTGCCCCAAATTTGCCCATGGAAGGGCCATTTCAGATGATATCTCTAACCGGAACACACATAAATTCCAATTGTGATCGTGTTCCCCCAGAATTCATCACTGATCCTACATGCTTGTCCTTTTCCATTTGCTTCTCTGGCCGTGATGGACAAATGCTTGGTGGAACCGTTGGTGGGAAGGTTCATGCTGCTGGTGTTGTGAGGGTTCAGGCTACTCTTTTCAACAAACTAGAGTTCTGTACGGAAATGCCCATTGATGAAACTCTTGGAGAAATCGAAGAGGATGACCCAATAAATGCTAATGGTGTCATCAACAATGCTGCACATGAATCCAACATCAATAACAACATTGTTGCTGATATGCCAGACTTGGATGGTTCAAATCAACCAAATTAGATGGTAATGTCATGCACCGGAACCACTCCTCTCACATATAGCTGCTAGATAGCAAATATTGTTGGCATGTATTTCCCTTTGTTGTTTTTTGAATAAAATAATAAGCTCATGCACTTTGAATAAAATAAGATTTATTTTTAGTTGGTGTCGTGTATGTGTACACTTTGCAGTACAATTTCAACCGGTCTTTTTTGCAACCTCAAGAGTAGATCTTTTCTACATCAAACATGGTTCATAAGAGAAAAAGATGATGTCACTACTATGCGCGCACATGCACATGAACTCATCAATTGAACAGCTTGGATTCAATATTGCAATGCGATCTACCTAATTTCAATATTTTCTTTAAATCCAATGATAACTAGAGTTGTAATTGTTAAATTAATTAAAAAGCTATATTAAATTTAAATGAATTAATTGCGAATAATTAATGGAATCTAAAAAAAATAGCATTCGTCATTTTAATTGAAACTTTTGTATATTTCTCAAATTTTTCTAATATAATCACAAAGGGGACACGCAAAATAATATATATTTAACTTTATTGGTTCTTATTAAAATCAATGTGTTTAGGTGAGTGTCAAATAAAACTAAGTGTTTCTTACAAAATTTAAAAGATATTTCCAATATTGGTGTATATTCTATTTCGTCTTGTTTTTTTTCATTATCATTTAAAAATCTCTCACATGAAATTAAAAAATAATTGATTAGGAAATTTTCGTAGTTATAAAACATGTACACCCTAGGCTAAACCACGTTAGTAAAACAAAAATTATACACCCCTACGCCTCGTGGTTTATTTCTCCAAATTTTTTATTATTTTTCATCCATATTTATCTTTAAATTTTTTGCTGTCAAAAAAGAAAGAAAAAAAACTTGATGTAAAAAAACAAAACATGAAGTTTTTTTTTTCTTACTCTTTTGATTTACATATAAAAAAGAAACAAATTGAGTCAACAATATTTAAATTTTAACAATATAATAATTACAATGTAGATGTATTTTTTGTCAAAAAAAAATGTATATGTAATTATG
>Ga0315913_1005717_pt1 | contig 15087 bp, 9 predicted proteins | sample MpolsnodulesMG_FD_207736 | JGI IMG/M metagenome (GOLD analysis project Ga0315913, IMG submission 207736) | Medicago polymorpha root nodule microbial communities from Los Angeles, California, United States - small nodules | ecosystem: Host-associated > Plants > Roots > Nodule | place: USA... | reverse complement strand
AAAATAAAATAAATACCAGGGTTTCGACCGGCAAGGACAGGGGAAATCCCTACACAATTTTAGTACATTTTTTAACATAATCAAAGGTGAAATGAACCTTATTCTATAGAGTCAACATGACATAGAACAAACAACGTAATGGAAGATTTATTCTGATTGTTGTGGGTCATTGTAGATGCAGCCAGTGAGATCAGTGTTTGGTTTTTGGCTTCTTCACGATCATCACAGTGCAATGAGCATGATGAGCACAATAGTCACTTACACTACCTAAAACAGCCCTGCAAATAAATGCAGTTTCAAAGCATAAGTGAATTAACAGATTTGAAAAGCAAATATTGTGACCCTAAATTTGAGATTATATTGGTTCACTTGAAAAGTATGTAGCACGGACACCTTAGGTTGAATGTGTGTCCAGTGTCTGACATTGTGAGTGTTCGACAATGACATGAAACTAACACATGATATTAAATTATTTATATTTTCTTAACTTATTATCAATGTCAATGTGTCAATGGTGTTCAATGTCAGTGCTTCATAGCTTGATAATACTAGAAAGTTCCAGCATAAGTATTTATCATACTCCTTTAACGCTATTATTGCAATGCAATAGCATGATAACTGGGATCTGAATGAACACATACCTTTTTATAGCTCCATAACCATGACTACCTACAACCAAAATAGAAGCATGGTGCTTCTCCACAGCATCACAAAGAACATTTCTAGCATCTCCATCCACAACTTCCACTACTACGTCTTTTACCTGATATAAAGAAAAAGCTAGTTCAGATGATAATTGATAATCCATATGTATGCATACACAGTATATTGAACTTTGATTCTGAGACATCAAAAAATGAAGTAAAATCAAATAAATACTGTAAATAATTACACCTCCCAGACGAGCTTATTAAGCCTTTGAAGCCATTAACAAAAATAATCAACTGTAAAATGTAACTTTGCATTTGCTTAGGAACTAAGGATTAGTTCTTTCTTTCATTAAACAAAGGAAGAACAGAGCTAGTGGAAGTGGTTTGAAATGATGAATTTTCACTCTTATACAAATTTTAACCGAACTCCAAAAATAATTTTCAACCAATCCACTCCTACATATTCCAATGAAAACTGCAAAACTTCCCCTTGACCATTTCTCATATTACATATGCAACCTCCATTTTTCCTATGGGTTGGGAGGGAAAAATAACTCCTTAGATTGCATTCTTTTCTTTGACCAATTAACTATCTTCTGGCTCTTGACCTATGGTACGTGTACTTAAAGAATTAAGTTTTTATATTAACTCTAACTTATTCTTACAAAACCGATTTATAAGACGATAGATGTCATTCTTTATGAACTATCTAATAAGATCTTATTTTTTTAATCTATGTGGGACTTGTTTTTCCAATATAAAAATGATAAATTATTCTTAATACATTAGATGCTTAACATCTTCAAGCCAACAACGATTGATCTAAAGATTTAACTCAGCCACAAGAGGCCTTTTCTTATTATCTTATAGAAAAATTCTTAATATCTTTTTTAAGTAAAAAAATAGCTTTGATTACTTATATACGTACTACAAGGAATGCATGCATATTAATTAGCATGAACATCGATCCAAAATAGAAAATGAGAGAATATTAAAATAACCGATCTCTTGGTGCAGATTTCTTGAGCTCTTTCAATAACTAAAAGAGCAGTTCTTTTCAAATCAGCCTCCACAATAGGCAACACCTCAGCGGCTCCTGCTGAAAAAATATTGTTACAAAATCATCATCAACAACAACAGCAACATCACATTAAAAATGAAATAACATGATCTGTATATACATTTAGAAACAAATACCAGGGCCTATGAAGCCAACATTAGTAGAAGGAGAAGGTTTCGCAAAAACAAGAACAAGTTTGAAGATTGGATTGGGAAGTGTAGTAACCAAATGATCCAGAGTCCATTCAAGAGCGTATGTGCTAAATTCGCTGTCGTCGACTCCGACCACCATCACTTGCTTCTCTGAAACTTGAGCCATGATCGATAGATCTTGTATCTTCAATCTACCTAGCTATTTTATACTTATTATTAATTTTTTTTGTGAAAGATATACTTATTATTAATTGTTAATGGTGTAATATGTTATATGTAACTAACTATGAGAGAACAAGTGGTGTTGTATTGAATTTATTCATATTCGGAGAATCAAGTGGAAGATATACCGCAAAAAATACTAATAATGAAGCATTTGAATTGGCTTGTTTACGTAGCACCCACTATTCGGGATTCTGTTCTATCTAATTCTAGACTTTACTAGCTGGACCTGGAATTAATGCTATTTTATACTTATTTTCTCTTTCATAATATTCTTTCCTTTGGTAAAAGTCTCTATTAATTCATTGGTGGATCGATTTATAAAAAAAAAAAGCATCTTTAAAGACCAGAATGGTATGTATATATGTATATGTTCGTTTTAGATAATATTCATATAGAAAGGTTGTAACCAGGTTCAACTTTATCTATAACTAGGTTTTTGTGAAAAATATCCCTAAAAACAAAAGGTTTTGCTAAAATAAAATAAAGTTATTCGCTATATAGATAAGACGAAATTGAGTTAAATTGAACTTAAGTAAATAGCTAAATAAAATTATGAAGTGATTCTACTGCACCCGTTCACACGAAATAATTTATGCAATCAATAAATGTACATGTATTAATTACGTAAAAAAATAAATGGACATGCTTTATAAGAAAGAAAAAAATCTATATTCATTTTTCCAATAAATTAGTTATTGTTTTTTATTTTAACACATAGACCTCTAATTTTAAGGCCGTCTTAAACACTTTGAAGATTTCATTTTAATCTTAAAAATTGGACGCTAATATAAAAGATATCTTTGGGTCCTAGAAATCATTTTAAAATATTTTGTATTTAACAGATGAAGAACCAAAAACTCAAAAGTTTTGGTGCCTAAATATTATGACTATTCAGATTGAGATCGGGAGAGAGCCCACCAAGAGGAGAGCTCCAATATCACGAAGCTCAAAGAAGTAGGGAATTTATATAGCATTATTTTCTTGATAGCCAACCTTAATTTTTCAGTGAGAAAAACATCGCATTTTCTTTTAAGTTTTCTTACTTCTTCCTTCATTGAGGTTGAATAATTATAAGTCATTTTTTTTACCTATAATCATCTCTCTGCATCTTTTCTTCCCCTTTATTTCAATTTACATAAGTGGTTTCAATATATACCAAACTTTTTCTTGTGTTTTTTTTTTGTGGTTTCGTCGTCTAAGTGCGGCGTTGTGTTGTTTGTTGTCTTATGCAGTGTTGTTTGATTCTACGTCTTGTTACAATATTTATTTTGTTTCTATTAAAAGATCGGCTTCAGTCAATTATATATTCAATCAATGATTTGGGTGTCGATGTTGCAGATTTGAAAGCTAGGTATTCGGGTCACTTATGTTTAATCATATTATTTAGAGACATTTCTTTGTTGTATGTTATTAATTTGAGTGTCGTGGGTTTGTTCGCATATTCATCCTTTATGCTTTTAGTGATGTTGAACATATAATTGTATTTGATGTGCTCTATCAATTTAAACAAATGAATATCATTTTATTTCTGCGAACAAAAATACATAACATTATTCTCTTGTAAGCTAAGTATGCAGGAGCTTCCTATGCAGCCTCTCATGCATATTGTGGATATAAATGTTGTTGGAAGAACTGAAAGTCATTAAAACCGTGAAGATGAAGTTGTTCGTTGATAACGAATGAGCAATATAATTCCAGCCAATCATCCTATGAGTCTTGGTAGGAGCAAACATATCGAGAGAAGATATCATTTTTTAGAGATCAAGTAGACAAGGATAGGCTAGAATTTGAATATTTCAACTCAAGTCTGAGTTGTAACTTGCAGATATTCTCACTCACGATACCTTTGAAGAAAGCAAGGTTTGAAGAGTTAAAGAGCTTATGGAATGAAAAAACCAGCAAATATGAATTATGAGAAGTGAGTGTTTAATTCCCATAGTTTTTAGTTTGTTTGTTTGAGACAAATCAGTTGCTTATCTGTCAAGGCAGCATGGCTGGCATAAGGGTAAGGCGACCCAACCCTTGTTTTACGCCCCCGTATTTTGGACTTATAATAAAGGCTTCACAATAGACAAATTTATATGTGTGTAGACACACAAACGAATAAAGGTCGCACACAACAAATGAATTATACAACTTTGTCACGAAACAAAGATGGTAGAAACAAGACTTTATGATGCTTACAACATTGGTTCAACACTTCCCGATACAACTTTACAATGCATATACTATTTTTCCGCTAGTGCTAGTGCTGCACTTACAACAATTCCACTTATATAATGCAATGTTTATTTTTCTTTATGATTGTAATGTTTTTTTTTATAATTTATATTAATTTCTCTCATTAAAAAAGCCTCTTAATTATTATAGTCCGCTTTAGGCCTCAAAATGCGTTGGGCCGGCACTGAAAGGTGCAATTAGAAGTTTGTTAAGATTTTTAGTTAGTTAGATCATTGATTTGTCTTTGAATATAAGCACAATAATCAACACAATTCATTCCCTTCAATTCAAAACAAGTTTGCAAAGCTTTATTCCATATCTCTTTTTTCTTTCTTTCTCTGATATAGTTTTATTTTCACTATTTCATAAAACCTCAGATTCTCCCAACAATCATGGACCTAAGAGGGTATATTGAAAGGTTCACATTAATTGATTGGTGAAATAAAGCCTACAAAGAAATTTTGTAGGGTGGTACTTAGATTCAACTCAAATGACGTGGATATCTTCATATTTTCATTTCCTCATTATTATTTTTATAATGTCAACTCTCTTTCGCGCGCAATATTTATTTTGTACACTATATATGGCATGTATCTATTAAGCATCAGTGCTCATCCAATACGAGAATCTAATTTTTTTTGTTCATCTAGCACCACTAAGCTAGTTCTTCCATTAAATTTACGAAGAAAAATATCATGACGGCAAGCAAATCAACTATTTTATTGGTCATGAATAATTATATTTTTTTTTATCTGAATTGGTTATGAATAATTATATATTCTTTGAAGTTGGACACTATTTTACCTCCTTAATTTCCTATTAGTAGTGAGTGAAGGTGGCAAAATTGCACTTGAAACTTTATTCGCTGCCTTTTTGAAATGAATTGGTAATTGATAGTGATCCTACCACGTACTGTCCCTAAATATTATATATATTTGTAATTGTAAGACAGTGATTTCTTTAATTTTGCTTAATTCTGAATAAGCAAAAACCATAATCCATATATTTGAATTAAGCATGGCATCATCCCCCATAACTCAACATCAGCAAGATTTTTCTATGTGTGGGGTCGACATTGGTGAGCAAAAATGAATTTGAATGTCGACACTCGACATGCCAAACATACAATTACGCATATGATTCGTAATTGAGGTTTTGTGATATTTTAGCAACCTCACTTGGCAAAAGATTAAAACAAAGAACAAGTCTTGATAATTAGCAAAAATTAGTATTAATTGGAACTGAATAACTTCTCTCTTTTATTGGTGATACTGATAGTGTTCTCGAAGGAATTTATAATATGTCACTTAAAATTATAATAATGTTTTTTTTTAGGGATAAAATTATAATAATGTTAAACTCTTAGGATTGAGTTAACACAATTCATAGATTAATTCAGAGATGAGTGACAATAAACAATACTAAATTAAAGTGTAAAATACTTGATTTGATAAATTAACAAGGGTAAAAAGTGCAACTAGACTAAAATAATTTCATAGGGCCGTGGAGTGCTTTTAACCTTTTTCTAATACTTTTTTTAAGGGTTTTTCTTATACTTAATTTGATAAATGGGGGCAGAAAATGCAACTGTAGACTAAATAATTTAGATGGGGTGAAGTACTATTCACTTTTTTTAATCTTAAAAAAAAAAAAAAAAGCCTTAATATGTTGTTTTATGTATTCATTAGCTTGTAAGAAAAAGTCAGTTGAGTCATTCCAAGTTCGTAACATGTTTGCTTTACATGTGAACATTCAACCGTAAGATTTGGATAAACATTACATTAGTAGTATATTGGAGATGAGAACAATAAATGTCAATGACAATATCCATGTTAAAGTTGGTAACCATAAAAAAATATAAACGGAGAGGAAAGCGTCGTGGAGCACTTGAATCGTTTCGTGGACGCAAACAACGGTCACTGTCCCACCAAAAAGTGCATCAAAGGATAGAAACCTTTCAGAGTGGCATTCGCTGTATTTGTAGCTGTGGTGTGGCTTGTGAAAGGGGTTACATTTACCGTCTTTACTCATATATACCACTACTTTATTCGATTATTTATTGCACTACCCAAAAAAAAATCGATTATTTATTGAACAAAATCCATCAAAAAATAACTCCAATAAATTTAACGGCAAACAAACTATGTACACTGTATATAAAGAAAATAACTATTTTCAGCAATTTTGTAAATCGATAATCTTATACTACGTTAATGTTGCATTTATTGTATAGTAGTTTTTAGTGCATTTCTATCCATCTAGTCTTCCTTATTCCTACTATAACTCCGATTAATATGTGGATCTACTAAATTGCAAGTGAAATTATTGTGGTTATCTACGTATCTACCTGTGTCCCATAAATAAAATAAATAAATATGACTTGTTTTAACTAAGTTAGTAGGAATATTGCATATTATATGCAGGGGCGAGGGTTCAAATCCGGACACTCCACTTCTCCACAATTAAATTGTGTGAGCTCTAGCCACTAGATTACTTGACAAAAAAAATGACTCACTCTATTGTAAATGACACATAAAAATATAATATACTCTCATATTCTTTATCTCTATTGTAATGCTCTTTTGCTTTGTTTTACAGCAGAGAAGAATAATTATTAGATAGACACAGAGATTTGAATACTTCATTTGGTCACACATACAGAAAAAATAATTAAATAATAATTAATTTTTAAATGATTGTATCATGTTTATTTTTTGTTTGTGTGACCAAATAAAATGTCTAAATCTTTATGTCCGCACAAAAATTGCTCAGGAGAGAGTTTAAAAAAAATTACTATTTTTTTAAAGGAAAAACTCACTATTATAAACAAGTATACATCTCTAAAAAAAAGTATTACAGAAACCGGATTTATTCTTTAAAAAAAAACCGGGTTTATTATGGATTTTAAGATATAATAACGTGGTATATCCACTATCTTTAAAAAAAACGTGGTGTATTACTAGCAACATTGAACAAATGTCTAAATACATTTTTTGTTTGACAAATATGTCTAAATACATTGAATGGTTAGCATTTTATTAAGGCAAATATAAAATTAATACCATAAAAGTTCTTCCTAGAGAATTACTGTATTTCAATACAGATGCATACTACCATACCATATTAAAAGTTCATCCGAATGATCTTGGTAGATTTCAAATGTCTTTTGGTTCATGTTACACTGCATCTGCAATATGACAAGATGAACAAGCCTCGTGTAAAGTCAGCAATTCACCGAACAATATAAAATGAGCACTATCACTTATCAATAAATTAATAATTAAAGGTAATAAATTACGATCAGGACATAAATTTCATCGTAAATCTTTGATAAAGTTGGTATGTTCTACTAATTCATTTTTATCATAAAATAATAGATTTTTTTTTAAAAAGTTAAACTAATCTATTAAAATTAGTATCGAGAAAAATCAAATATTTAAGAGCCGTATATTATAAGGTCTTAACTCCGCATCATGGGGCCATTCAAAGTAGATATTACAATCGCATCATACCAAATTTAATTTTAAATTTTTTTAATATTTGTTAAAACTTTTATTTTGTAAATGGTAAAGTTGTTAAACCTACAAGGCTACAACCTTTAACTTTTCACTTTACTTTTATTCCTTTTTTTTTTGGCCGGTACTTTATTCCTTTAGAGTCAAATGCTCATATATTTGATTCCTTTTTGAAAGAAAAAAAAATATTCATAAAAAAACAGCCAATATTTTGACTATTTTTCACGAGAGAAAAATGGGAAGGTGTCAAAATGTTGGTAACGTATGCAACACTAGGAACTTGGGAAGCAAAGCAATTCAATTCACTATATAGACACAACACAACAACACAAACCGAATCAATCACATTATTCTTGTCCATATCTTGTGACAAAACCATAGGATCATAGATTAATGTTACTTATAAAACATGAAGTTCTGCAAAAAATACCAGGAATACATGCAAGGCCAGGAGCAGAAGAAACTTCCTGAGGTTGGATTCAAGAAGCTCAAAAAAATCTTGAAAAAGTGTCGTAGAGATTCTTCTCAATCACATAAACCATCACAAACCTGCCCTGATCATTGCTCAGGTCATCTAAATCTTCTTTTTTTCTCTTTTCTTTTTCTAAATTTTTATTTTTTCTTTCTTGTTGAGTTGAATCATTAATTCTTACAAAGAGGGTATTTTATGAGTTTGCTTCTATTGCATGCATGATCTATTGAAGTTTCTAGTTTCTATGACTTTATTCCAAATCATTTATGGAGCCAATGGAAAGAAATTTTAAGAAACATTTTCTAGAATTTATGTTCATTTTAAATTGTCAACAGAATTATAGAAGATTTTGATAGAGAGAAGATGAAAGACAAACTCAGAAAAATGTCTTTTCAGAGACAAATTTTTGACATTTCTTATTTATTTTTTGAGTATGACAGATCTGTTTTCAAAAATTGTAAAAGAAAACGATGAAAAAAATATTGGATCTGTATTTTCTTATGTTTAGAGTTTAATTGAAAATGGAAACAGAAAATATGGGAACTAAGACCTTTAATATTTGATGCATTTTCAATTTGTGTTTGAGCTAACTTGGTGTAATATTTATTCAGTGTGTGATGGGACCTTTTTCCCTTCACTTCTCAGTGAAATGTCTGAGATAGTAGGCTGCTTTAATCAGCGTGCACAGAAATTGCTTGAGCTACATCTTGCTTCTGGTTTCAGAAAGTACATTTTATGGTTCAAAGGTAAATATCATAAAAACCATACTGCTCTTATTCAAGAAGGTGAAGATCTGGTTACTTATGCACTCATAAATGCCACCGCAATCCGAAAAATACTAAAGAAATATGATAAGGTATGATAGATAAATAAATAAATAAATGTTAGAATAATTTGGTGCGCTGGTTTTAAGTTTAGATAATTTATGTGCTCTTATTTTTAATGTCATTGCAGGTTCATTATTCGAAGCAAGGGCAATTGTTTAAGTCACAAGTCCAGAGTATGCACAAGGAAATTCTTCAAAGTCCATGGCTTTGTGAACTTATGGCATTCCACATCAATTTAAGAGAAACCAAGGTCAATTCAAGGAAGGAAACTGCTTTGTTTGATGAATGTTCTCTCACATTTAAGGATGGAAAACCATCACTTACTTGTGAGCTATTTGATTCTGTCAAAATTGACATTGACTTGACTTGTTCTATATGCTTGGTAAGTTAATTGTGTATGTATTACTCCTCAATTTATATGCTTTACGCGCATTCTAATTTGTCATTTGACTTGGATGCAACTTTGCAAGAAGACAGACTAAATTCTTAAATTTTATTTTTCATTCTTATCTCACATATATAAATGGTTTCATTTTTCAGAACCCATAGAATTAACATTTTCAAAAAGACAGACTAAATTTACGTTATCACCTTAGGTTCCTCAACATCAATTACATAGTGATGTTTATCTTGACATTGTTCATCTGGCTCTTCAATGACAGGACACTGTGTTTGATCCAGTTTCTCTGACTTGCGGCCATATATTCTGTTATATTTGTGCTTGCTCGGCTGCATCAGTATCAATTGTCGATGGACTTAAGGCAGCCAATCCAAAAGAAAAATGTCCTTTATGCAGAGAGGTAATTAAGCTACCAGATATGACATTATATTGTAAACTCTAATAGAACTTGATTACTTGCAAGAAATGTTAATAAAGGGAGGTTTTTCACTTTAACTGAAAGGGTGTTTGTATAGTGATTAGATTCAGATCCAACCAAAAGGATAATGAACAGCCACATGGCTATGTTTAATTTTTACATTGGAGATTTTGCTCTCATTAGATCCGGACTCTATTCTAGGCATCGTTTTCGGTTTAATTTGAAGAGCATGATTTATGTGAAATTCTCTACAGTTCAAATGTTAAGGCATGCATTAAGTTATAGACTTTAGTTTAATATTTAGATCATATAGAATGGGTGACTCTCAAGTCTTTGCATTCCCTCTGTCATTCTACAGCTTCCCTTATTCAAATCACGTGGTTGGTCAATAATATACATAGTAGTTTGTAAGGAAGATTTTGGTCACTCATTTGAGGCACCTTGACAAACAACCACGGTTGATTGATTCTTTGCATAACGAAAAATAATTTGAAACTTATAATAAGTTATATTTTGTCGATGGCAGCATGCGGTTTATGAAGGTGCTGTGCATTTGGGAGAACTAAATATTCTGTTAGGCCGAAGGTATGTGTGATTAAATTTATCCAAATTTTCTCTCTAGATCTAATGGACATCAGAGCTGCCGCGGCTACAGGGGATATAAATCCACTTTTTTTATATCAGTTAGTTTCTGCTATATGCTTTGTCGACTTTAATAATTTTGATACTTTTACAGCTGTCAGGAATACTGGGAACAAAGGCTTCAAACAGAGAGGGTAGAGAGGATTAAGCAAATAAAGGAACACTGGGATTCACAATGTAGAGCTTTCATGGGCGTCTAAGAAGATCATCAGCTTTATTAGTTTTTTTAGTAGAGGACAGGAGTGGTTTATAAGCTGAAAATGTGAATACACATTTGTTTGATTGTCATTTTGTATGTTATAATACTTATAACTTAATCGTAGCGCAGCTGCTTTTAAAATATCTATATGGCTGGAATGTGATAAACAAGATTTGTTATCTATAACCTATTCTGCCACCATGTTTAAATAAGAACAGCATATCCTGTGCAAACTCCAGTCCTTTCAACAGCGCCGTTCCTTCTGCTATATCTTAATCCTTCTGCTATATCTTAATCGGGGTACGTAAAACATGAAGTGACCACAATATCCCTTCTGCATCTTGCACCAGCTGCATCGATATTCAGTTTGTAGGATCCGATAGGTAAAGGCTGTGTTTGTGACTGTTAAAATTAAATTAGCAATAGCTTATAGTGCACTCTTGCTACAGCTCATAGGACAAGGAGTCCCAATCCATGAATAAATGATCAATAGTTTCATTATGTTGATCACAAAAACTGAAACAACACAGAGAACTACAACTCAGCCCTTCTGTTGAACAATGCAAGTCTAACCGGCACTCGGTTATGGAGAATACGCCACACCAGATGAGTATGTTTCGACCAAACTAAAGTCTGGCAAAGTGACAGATTGTAACGCTGACTTTACACATCACAACGAGGTGGTCTCCGTCCCAAATTATAAGAAAAAAAAATCAGTCCCAAATTATAAGAAAAAAAAATCAATTTTCTTTGTCCCAAATTATAAGAAAAGACCAACTTTTATCATATTTTATTATGTTTTTTCAAAAAATTATTTTTTCCAAAGAAAAATTAAATGCAAAATGCATTCAATTTACTCTCTTTTTTATTTTCTCTATAATTAACTATCAATGAAAATTGTTTTTACATCTTCCTATAAAACTTATTTCAAAGATAGCACAAAAAACGATGTTACAAACTACTATGTTTTAGTTTTCTCTTAATAAGTGTGATTTTTTTTTTTTGCGGAGTATATATTTTTTTTAAAGGAAAGGTAGTCAAATATATCTTTTGAACGATATATAGTTTCTTTTCTTCTCGATTTAATATAGATAATTAACTAAGGTAACACTTGCAATTTTCTTTCACCAATATTTTTGAGGTCTTGCTTTTTTGTTAAAGAGTATTTGAGGTTTGATCATTGATGATGGTTTTTCATACAAATCGTATCCAAAATGATATTTTTTTTAAAGGATATCCAAAATTATTTTAAAAGTTAAATATATTAAAACATTTGTTTGATTAAATTAAAAGATATTGTATGTGAACTTATAAACTATAAACTATAAGTTCAAATCAAATATGTGTCTTGTCAAACAGACTCTAGATATGGTGAAGGATTAGAGGCTTTGCAGTTGGTTAAGTGAAGATGGTTGCAGACACGCAACATATATAGGGTGGTCGAGGAAGCATTTATTCAAGAGTGCTTGTAGAGAGGACTAATGTCAAATTGGGCAGGGCGAGGAGGTGAGTTCTCGAATGCACTCGAGCCTTGCTACCCAGACTGCAGCCATATCCATTTTTTATCGCGGGGAGTTCTTCCCATGTTCTCGCAATCCTTGCAAGGATTCGATCAACGTAATGAAATACCAACCTTTTTATAAGTTTCAATCAAATAGGTAGTGTTAAGACATTGTTTTGAGTCTCATGAAAAGTCAACACAAACAAAATCTATAAAACATATATATACACACAAAAAGAGCATTTTAGTAAACGAATCATGGACAAAATCCCACATAACTGGTTACTATCCTTGCACTAGTCATCAAACTATCCTGAAAGAGACTTCATCCCTCGTTTATGCGAGGAAGCATTCCCCGCCAGCCAATAGGCCTTGAATGGGGCATTCCCTTCATAGGACATCTCTAACAAAGAGGGAAGATGGCATGACATGTGCCTTCTATGTGATAAAACAGGAAGGGGTGCATTAAAAAAACACAGGTGCAAATATCAACAACTCTCAAAGTAATAGTTGGGCCATAAAGTCCAGTCCATGGTGAATTGAGCATATTCGATTCTTGCAGGAGAGTACTAGATCTCTCTCTACTAGAAGTGTCATCCAATCAACGTGGCATATAAATACGCAAGAGCTGAATAAGTATCACTTTTGGGGTTTTCTCTGTCACTAACAAAAGAAGGAATTAGGGTTTTACGGTACCTACCTCTCTTTCTCATCTTCGATTCAATCAATCAAATCCAACAACATGAGGTACTATCTCCAAACTCTGCATCTGTAAATCTCTTTGCTCATTCTTTCTTTTGCTAATCTTATTATGCCTTTCTGATTTTATTACTCAAGCTTGTAATCGCGTTTTCTGTTTTCATCGATTCAAGTTTATTTTTTCCTTATCTTTTCAATTGATTTGGTATCTTTGCCGATTTGTTACTTACCCTTTGAATTTGAAGATTTTTTTCCTGATAAAAAAGACTTTTTTACTAAATTAAGACAAAACGTTGAAAGTAAATGTTAGTGACATCTTGAAATTGATAATTAAATCATGCCTCTATAGTAATTGATGTAGATTGTAATGGCAAATTTGCACTGTGATCTGTAATTTGTTTTTTAGGGTTTAATTGTGCTTTCTTGTATATGATTATTTGGTTTGTTCATCTCCAATTAGATGTAGTTTTTGTTATTGGAGCTGTTTTAAAATGGATGTGTTGGTTTTGATTTATATACTTATCGGTTTATCATTGTACTGTATGATGCAGTCGTCATCCTGAGGTTAAGTGGGCACAGAGAGAAGACAAGGTCTACATCACAGTGCAGTTGGCTGATTCCAAAAATTCCAAAGTTGATCTTACTCCAGAAGGTGATTTTACCTTTTCTGGTAGTGCTGGTGCTGGAGACAATCAGTATGAGCTGAAACTTGAGCTCTTTGACAAGGTTAATGTAGAGGTGAGACTATGGCATCCTTATGAATGTTTGCCTGAATGAGTTGAATAATGACTTGATCGCAAGCATTTTTAGAATTGTTATGACAAGGTTATGCTTTGCTTGCAAAGATATGGTCTTTTGTATGCCTTTAATGTGTTTCCTTCATCACTCTTTGATTGCAGGAGAGCAAAATCAGTGTAGGAGTGCGAAACATATTCTGTGTAGTGCAGAAGGCTGAGAGTGGATGGTGGAAGAGGTTGCTGCGTGGAGAAGGCAAGGCTCCTCATTATGTGAAAATAGATTGGGATAAATGGGTCGATGAAGATGAGGCTGAAGAAGGTATGCATTATGTGTCCTTTGAATTTTTTTAATGTATAGGACAACAATATAGTTTTATTTGAAATCTGATTGAATTATCTCGGTTTTTGTTGGTCAGGTGGTGGTGGTGATGTGGACTTGGGAGGAATGGATTTCTCGGTATGCAATATGTTCCTTTTTTTTTTCCTTTCCCGGTTGTATCATTTTGTTGATCTTAATTTTTAGGATTATGCTAACATATGCCACAAGTGCCCTTAAGGCACTTGTTAAGGAAACCAAAAGTAGCAGGTTTACATTGGATTCAACAATATTTTAACTTTTAAAAACTTAAATTCATCACTTTTCACCAATTTTCACTACAATATTTCTATTTTTAACCTCTTAAATTGGTGGGATGTGCCATGATCCATTGGACAGATCAAATTTTACTTGTGGTTCCTTCTATTGATGTTTTACATTGTAATTACTGTGTACTGCTGCAGAAATTCGGCGGGATGGGTGGTGATGATCCCATGGGAGGAATGGGAGGCATGGGCGGCTTGGGAGGAATGATGGGAGGAATGGGAGGCATGGGAGGAATGGAAGGACTGGGAGGAATGGACTTCTCTGTATGTGATGTTTTCAGTTGATTTGCTGTTCTGCTATTGTTATATATGTTGTAATTACTTAATTATTTACTTGTGTGTACTGCAGAAATTTGCTGGGATGGGTGGTGATGCAATGGATGATATTGACGAGAGTGACGATGAAGGTATGCATGCACATTTTCATTTTTGTTGATCTCTCACTCTCTGTTCCATGCACATGATACTTGGTTACTATATAGTATGCATGATATTTAGGTTTTTTGTGGTTTGTTATGTTAATATAGTATGCTTGTATGTAGAAGCAGGCAGCTTACTGTTTAAAGAAATATGAACTTATGACAATGTAGCTTTAGGATATATTAAATGTTGGTTGTTAACATGAGGGTTAAGGATGTTAGCTCTTGAGTTGCGGAAGTGAAAGTAAGTTGGAGTTGAATAAGTAGCTCTACAGCTTGTATCATGTATACTTTCTTGAGCTTCTTCAC
>Ga0315913_1005714_pt1 | contig 15091 bp, 6 predicted proteins | sample MpolsnodulesMG_FD_207736 | JGI IMG/M metagenome (GOLD analysis project Ga0315913, IMG submission 207736) | Medicago polymorpha root nodule microbial communities from Los Angeles, California, United States - small nodules | ecosystem: Host-associated > Plants > Roots > Nodule | place: USA... | reverse complement strand
CTGGTTTCGTTGTTGATGTTCTGTTTTATTGGATGCATCCCACGAGTTGCATTCAACAAGATTGGGTATACAGTTCGTTGCTGGTTTATCGACCTAATTGTTTCTAAATTTGTTGAGATCTGCAGGTTTCAAGGTTGCTTCCATTGCATCGATGTCGTCTTAATATTTGTATGAGTCTTTGTGATTGATTTCGGACTATTGCAATATCTTGGTTATCCTTTGTATGACTTTTGCATTGTAGCTCGAAAGAGTGCTATTACTTGTTGTTGTTTGCCACGGGAAGTTGATGGTACGTGATTCGTTTTCGTGTTGACGGTCGCACACGCCACACTCTTGATTGTTGTTGTTAGACTCGATTACGGTTAGGTCCATGTGTTGTTTTAATTTGCTATTTTATCTATTACGGTTGAGCTACATGGATTAATTAGGTCAGGTTTTGATGTCCACTTAGTTTTATGTAAATTTTCCTTCTTTTTAATAATACATATGAACATTTGGCCCAGAAATAGAATGGGGTACTAACCTAGTTGAGATATCCATTCTTTTTGATGTCATTATGATGTTAACTTAGCAAAGAACAAAATTACTATTGATAATTGAAATAACATTAAACAGTTAGATTTGGAGTTTTATCCCATGAACGTGGTCCTAAAATGAAAAAAGAATGAGAGTCTTCGTACTTGGGAGGGATGCAATCTAGATACTGTTCACTAAGTCACTTGTTCATTGCTTTCATGCAGTCAAAAAAAAAAAATCTGTGAACCAAAATCTGGAAAATAAAAATTGGAGAACTGCTTAATAGTCTTTGGAAAAATATTACAAGTTTAATTTTAGTTCTTAAATTGAAGGATACTCTCAGGTCTGATTGTTGCAAAATACAGTTCTTATTCTCTCTTTTCCTCATCAATCAGTATGTTCTGTCATGCAAGTTGTACAGCAATATAATGAAATCATCAAAGTCTTAGTAAGTTCAATCACTGTTGAATTGATAATTAATTATTGTTATTGTGTGTTGTATTAGATCCAAATTGCAATTTCATATAAAATGATTTTGCATGAAATAGTTATGAAACCCCAATAATTAATCAGCAGATCAATGACCATACACGCAGCTAAGTGAAAAAAAGTATAACCAATCATATTAAGGCAACTACCAATGGAAATTTGCTACTATAATGATAATCTCTTCCCATTATTTCCTCTATCCATTTTCTTTGTTTCTTTCACATGCAAAACCATGGTCTATGTCTGAACTTGAAAAAATTAACAACCAAAATCCAAATATTCCAGAATGAAAAGTTATTAAGAATAAAAACCAGTATCACAAGACAGTTTACAAAATAAAGTACAACAAGATTAATCACCCCCTTAGAAAGAGATGGTAAGAAATTTGTTTCTGAAAAATTCAGCTCCACACAGAACACAGGACTCTAGCTAGCTCCTATTGCATCTTCAAACAATGTTGGTCTGTCTTACAAGGAAATCTACTTCTGCCTCTTGTAAATTTTAGCCAAGAAGGATTTCAATACTGCTTGAACTGCATTGCTGGGATGAGCTTCAATGGAGGTTACAAGCTTCTCATAGCTCGTACTCTCATACTCCTCAAATACACCCTATACAATCACAATTCGAATAAATCAGTCAAAGAAAATCAACAACATCATGATATGTAAATATCTTAATACAATGTGGAGGATTGTTTTTCCCAATAAACTAATAGTGAAAAACTACTACTCCCTCAGCTGTCGTTTAAGGTTTGTTGCACAGAAATTAAGAAAAACAGTAAATAATTGATTGACTCAAATAATTTTATCAAAATCTACTTGTAATTTATCTGATTATGTAAGATTAATGAATTGGTACATCGACATTTTAAAATTGTGGAGAATGAAATTGGAAAAGATAGTCAATTTGATTTTTTTTTCCTTCTAAAATGACAGTTATTTAGAAATGGAGAGAATATAAACGAGGAACAAACCTCGAGATTAAGCTCATTGTAAAGGGTTTTGACTATAGCAACATTTGCTGGATCTGGCTTCCCATAGTTCTCCTGTTCACCACAAAAAGTCATTCCAGTTTAATCATGGCAGAAAGAAAGAAAAAAAAGGGAAAGAAGCGGTAAATGATAAGATGCACGCTTACATGTAAAACCTTCTTTTGTTCTTCATTGCAAAGTTCCAATGCTTTCACAACTACCCAAGAGCACTTAAAGTCTTCAATATCTGTGCCTATCTGGTTTCATAAAGAACTAAAATGAGATCAAAAAAAGAAAATTATGTTTCCAGTATCCATGCATGATCCAGTGCACTCACCTTTCCAATTGTTTCAGGATCACCAAAGCAATCCAAATAATCATCCTGAATGAGAACAAAATAATAGGTTAAACTACATTTTTAAAGGAGATTTACAGCTGATAGCGACAGACAGTCAATGGAGAGACAGAATTCTAGAGTGTGAATGGTCGGTCAACTGAATGACAAAAAGTACCTGAACTTGAAAATATGTTCCCATCTCAACAAGAATGTTCTTTACATCAACATGGTTATCCAGATCTTCACCAGCCATTAGTAATGCACATGCAACCTGTGAAAATAGGAGATACATATACAAAAATAAATAACATAAAACAGGTTATATGTTCCATTGTGAGAGGATTTTCAAAATGAAACAGATAGAAAATAAATAATAAATAATTTCTTTTAAGTTAAGGGATTAAAGGAGTTGAGGAGTTAAAGGTCAAGGGTTCGATTCCTGGCAAAGGAGAAAAATGCTAACGTATAACAATTACTAACATACTAACGTTTGCCATTAAAAAAAAAGTAACTTCTTTTAAGTGAAGACTCATTGGAAACAAAATCTAATTCTTACAATATAAAAAATGAAGATGAAAGGGAAAGATGTGACTTCGAAATGAAGAACACATTACATGTATTTCATCTTCTGTTTTTCTTGCTGCAAAAAAATACTATATTCTAGTAGTGTGAAATACATTACAGTGTGACTAAAGAATCATTTGTCATCAGTATCTCAATGAAAAGCAACAAGAAACCTAAATAAGAAAAACAACAAAAAAGTATGATATAACACTTACTGGAAGGTAAAATGAATAATAGGCAGTCTTGTACTGAACAATACGCCGATGCCTGCAGAAGATGTTCATAGTTAGCTATTATTGCTTTTCAACACAGAAAAAGAATTGGACAAGAACTGAATTGAAGTGTATAAAATTGCATTGAAGCTTAACACATTGCCAGCTAGCTAGAAGAGAACAAAAGGTATCAACCGAATTTCAACTCATAGGCATTGCACGCACAAGAGAATTTTACATTGTTCTTTCAGGAAATTTCAAGAAGCACTAAAAAAAATTGTTGTAAGATAGCAGAATAACAAGGAATTCCTCAATTTATATCATAAAGATTGCCAAGTATGTATCTAACAGAAAAAACAACTATCTCTCTTTTGACACTGATGGTCATGGATGTCATATAAAACTGTTCTCTGATGGACTAGTTTTTTCTTTTTGCTTGGTTCCAATACTAACAATAACATAAAAACCAACATTTTACGTTTATCTATAAAAGAGGTTCATCAACATAAGTTCTACACAATTGTTTTCCTTTTTTTTTTGTACTCACAGTGATAAGGTGTATTTGGACAGGTCTTTTTCTCCTTCCAGTGTGGTGATCAGATCTATCATCTGTCCTGCAGCAGTTTGAAACTCAACCTAAAAGAAAATTAACACGGTCAATTTTTAGCTTATAAGCAAGATGAATCCACATAATTCAAACACTGAAATTTGTACTACCTCATTGAACAAATCAAGAAGTTCAACATAATACGGCTTTCCCTTGAAGTGTTTCCTAAGGATACGCGGAATATGGTTTCTTAGTAGAACTCCATCATTCGCTGCAATCATTCCAACCTACACCATAGAATAATTAAAGGTGACTATCTTATCCCTACAACAACAAAAATAATGTCATGATACTGCATTTTTTTTTCTTTCCAAACCTTGGGTACTCTATACCAACATGGCTGACCACGACGTGTATGGGAGTTATCCATAATGTCATCAAGAACAAGAAAATATGCCTGAAGCTGCAAAATCCATCAACAGAAGATTATAAGATTCCTCAATGCCACCACAAAAAATTTGTGAAATGATGGGAATTAATTCAATCATACAAACTAGAAAAGAAAGAGCTTTCAATTGCCATACCCATTCAATACACCAACCAAGAGCGCTAGCTTGGAAAATTTCGTCATCGTTCAATGCCTGTCCTTCTTTTAACAATCGGTAGCTGTCAATAACTGACAGTCCACGGTTCAGCTTTCCTGCCATGGTTAAAATACATCTTTATATCGATATACTTCATATATTTCAAAAATGCATCCTAAATTTTGTCATCATTGTTTTGATTTATAATGACTTTTGCGAAATCATGGTGTGTGACCGTAATTTTGGCAAAAACTACACTTTAGAGTTTCAACAAAATCATAGTGTCACCAGGATTTTGTCAAATTCACCGTCAATCAAAACATGATGTAAGTTAGTTGTTAGAAACTAAAAAGAATAAAAACTCAATTCCTACCTCCAGGCACATTGTAGTCCAGCATCTGCAATAAATAACCAGTACAAGACACAATAAGTGAGATATCAAAATACATTTGTATGTTTCAATGAAATGGTAACCAAATGTATACATAAGATAAATCAGGGTATCATGCTCTAATTTTCATGAAAACCTAAAAGGGCATAAAAAGTACAGAGCCATGTGCAAGATTCCACAACAAACAAAAATCTATTCTTTGAACATATTGCAAGTACAAAGGGATGGAACTAACTCAAATATTCCATAATAAACAAATTCATTCATTGATCACAGCAAATTATGTCATAGATACTTTTCAAAGATTTATCATATACTTGTAGGATCATCATAAACTTGAAACTTAAAAATCACCTTTACATAGTAAAAATGAAATTTCACACACACACATACAAGCCACAAAATATAAAACCATTAAATTCCACAATTTCCTTCCTTGAACATACACACACCTCTAACTATATAGCATCACAACAACAATCATGAAACAATACAATGTCACATATTCTAATACTTAAAAAAAAAAAATTGATAACGATATCATCGGTGCAAAATATCCACCAACTTTACCGATAACTAATCTCGGAAAAATTGACTAACCACCTCTAGTGGGGCCTCTCCTCGTAATCCCATTTTCTCTTAACTCGAGACTTAAAGGGATCCGAGTCCAGTTCCACTCAGAAAAACATAGCATTGGCCCACTTAAATTTAATCAAAACAATTCATCAACTTTCTCATTAAAACAAAAAGTTAACAAATTTGAAACACCCAAAACATAGCCATTACAAAAAATTCAAAAAAAAAAAAAAAAAAGTTTTGATATTTCAAATATGATAATTGAATTAGGCCAATTATGAAAAAAAATAAGAAGAGAGATGAAAGGAAGAATACCCTATCAACCCATTGACGAGAATCATCAGACCACTCGAAAGCAGGGTCATGGAGAAGCTCAGATTTGAGAACAGAGTACACATTCAAGAATGTGGACTTGAGATCTGCCATTGATGGAAATGAGAGAGAAAGAAAGCGGGTGGAAAGAAATAGTTTTTTGTTTTGTTTTTTTTGCTTCCTAAAATTGCATTATTATTGGGAGAATAAATAGAGGAATGGAAGAGAAAGAGAGATGCTGCTCAGCCGGTCAGTGTGGCTGGCGTGGGGAGAAGAAGCCAAAGACACAATAAATTATTTTCCATAAATTAATATATTTTGCATTTTTGTATTTTATTTACTTTTTAGTCAAAAAAAATACATTATTATGTACTAATGGATACACGTGTTCGTCTTTTCGTTCTTTTTATTGCACTAACTCATGTCGATTATATTTTTTAAAAAATTTGGAATATGTATTATGTATGTACCAAAGTTGTCAGTTGTTATTGACCGATAATTAATAACGAGTTGCGTTGCTTTGACGCACAATTTCCAACACTATATCTTAAAGCGAAAAATACAATTTAGAATTCTTTTTTTATAATTAAGATCAAAAGATATGAAGATTTTTTTGCTTTTAGTCAAGATCGAGTATATATGTATTATGTATGTACCAAAACCGTCAATTGTTATTGACCGATAATTAATAACGAGTTGCGTTACTTTGACGCACGATTTCCAATATTGTATCTTTAAAGCGAGAAATACAATTTAAAATTCTTTTTTTATAATTGAGATCAAAAGATATGAAGATCTTTTGCTTTTAGTCAAGATCGAGTATATATGTATTATGTATGTACCAAAACTGTCAATTTTTATTGACCGATAATTTAGAACGAGTTGCGTTATTTCGACGCACACTTTCCAACACTTATCTTTAAAGCGGAAAAATATAATTTAGATTTTTTTATAATTAAGATTAAAAGATATGAAGATTTTTTTGTTTACGGTCAAGATCGGAGTATATATGTATTATGTATGTACCATACCTGTCAATTGTTTTTGACCGATAATTAATAACGAGTTGCATTATTTTGACGCACAATTTCCAACACCGTATCTTTAAAGCGAAAAATACAATTTAGAATTCTTTTTTATAATTAAGATCAAAAGATATGAGGATTTTTGGTTTATAGTCAAGATCGGGGTATATATGTATTATGTATGTACCAAAACTGTCAATTTTTATTGACCGATAATTAATAACGGGTTGCGTTATTTTGACGCACAATTTTCATCACTATATCTTTAAAGCGAATAATACAATTTAGAATTCAAAAAATATCTATATACAATGTATATGTCCTTATTCGTGTCTAAAGAGATGAACATGTATTATGAAAGGGAGAATGAAAGAGTGATTAAAAGAAAATGATTACTTTTACAAATAAACAGGATATAGTTGCTAGGTATTGAAGGATTAGATGATAGTTAACAGTTCTCGTGAGCTTAACTCAGTTGATATGGACAATGCATAATATTCGCAAGGTCTGAGGCCAAAAAAAAAAGATGATAGCCAACAAGAAGCTTCATTCCTAAAAAAAACAAGCTTCATAAAATGTATAAAAACAAATAATTTACAAAAATAATGTTTTAATTTACCAAAAAGTATTTAACAACGTTAAAAAATTGTAGTAACTTGTAAAAAATTTAAAAATGGAAATTAACTTAGATGATAAAAAAAAAGTTGTTAATGATAATCTTTTTGGTGTGAATTGGGTATCTTCTATGAATAATCTATTTAGTTGAGTAGGATTGCAATGAGCGATAAGGTTCTCCTTCAAGAAATTTTACACTGCTGCATTATCAGGGTTAGATTGAGACACATGACATCTGATTCAACTGAAAGAGACCTCTAAAAGCATTCACGACCACAATAGAGATACTCACTTGTGGGTGTCTAAGTGGTTCGCACTTGTACTTATCACTCATTTATAATTTTTTTTAAATTAGTATCTAATAAACATTCAACCAAAGAGTCCCACCAATAACTATTTATCACTACATTTGAGCAAGTGGTCTCATGTATTGCAGAATTTGTTTCTTTTAATGACAAATGTTGGTGGGTCTCTAGAATGATTTTTTTTTTTCCTTCGCATATTAGTAAGTATTGTTTTGGTTTATCAATGGATTGTATAAACCAATGAGACCTCATTTTAATTCAATCTGTTCTTAAAGTTGAAAAGTTTCTAAATCAAGTTTAATGACAACAGTGTTTGCGAAAGTGTGATAGGTAAGAATTTTAACCTAATCGAGAAAGTTGTGTCGGAATTAGACATCGATAACTAATGATTGAATGGTTCCTTTTAATCAATTGTATATTTTTTATGTTTCCAATATAACTCCACCTATTCTTTATCGTACATTTCATTTTTGGAAAATGACGTGAAATCCATCTTATCAATCAACTTCTGATGTTAAGTAAAATACCTAATTGATTCAATGATATATGACCAGATAGTTGAATATGAATATAAACTCATGCCATATGTTTATCAATTAGCATACATACATGATTTAAACAAGGTCCCTTAAATAACCAATCAATGTCTCTCACTTGCTAAGTCAAAATATCGTTTGCGGATTGCATGTTGGCAAAAGCATTAAGAATGTATTTAACCAAAGATTATATTGAATGCATAGAACACACTCCCTTCGTCCCTTATTAGATGACATAGTTGACTTTGACACACATACCAATGCATATTTTTTTATCTTTAATATCTTTAATTATCTATTTAAAAAAATTATGAAAATTTAATATTTTGAAAATATCCATCAAGACGAATTCAACAACATCTTATATGATATTATTTATCTTTGTATATTAATATAAAAATACGGTCAAATTATGTCAGGTCAATAGTGTACATTGTCAAACATGTCATCTAACAAGGGACGGAGGGAGTATACAACTAGCCAAATTAAGAATAATACATTAAAATCATACCTACTTACATTTAATCCCTAACTCAAAGAGTTTAGTTACGCATCATGTGAGTAACTAACAAAGAAGAGATGAAATGTGTTGGTGAAGCACCCACAAGCTTTAGTCCAAGCTCCAAAGCTTCCTAATGGTGAAACTCAACTTTTCTCTCTTCCTCTCTCTATTTCTTACTTGGAAACCAAAATACATGCCTAAATTTCTGATTACAAGTCTGTTTACATAAATAAAGTGTTTGCTCATTGGGTGAAATCATGCTCGCCCATTGAATCGAGCTTTCTTCACTTTGAGGGAAGTTGGTTGGTCAGCATCAATCATTAAATTGGCATAGTTCAATGGGCGAATTGTTGCTCGCCTAACGAAGGTGCTCTAACTACTTTGCTTTGTCGTAGTCTTGGCAAAAACCTATAAAAAGTACTCACTCTGTTCCTAAATATAAACAAATTTGACTTTTTTGGTTCATTCAATTAATGATGTATGTAGTTCATATTATGGACCACATACATCATTAATTGAATTAACCTAAAAAGTAAAATTTGCTTATATTTAGGAACGGAAGGGTTATGCTAACACTACAAGGAAACCAAAAATAGTAGGTTGATATTGAAATCAACAATTTTGACTTTTAAAAAGTTAAATTCATAACTTTTCACCATTTTCCAATAAATTTTTTCTATTTTAATTCTTTTAATCAATGTTCTTCTTTAGCATTTCTCAAATAGCAATAGGAAAAAAAATATCAGTAACATTCAAACCTATAATTATAATAACATATGTATTTCCATAAAAATGGAAGTTTTCTGATTAGGTAACTTGTAAAACAAGTTAATAAGTGATGTTGAATATAAACTAAATTTGATACTTATCAGTCCCACTTAAGATAGAGTGCTTATTAGACCTTGTTCGCATTAGACACTCAATTTTTTTTCACCCAATGAAGACGGTCTTAACATTTCATTCAAGTGCTTTTACATGTTAATGACGATTTATGGTTATTGCAATTAGAGTATTGCTAACAAGTATTCTAAGGATATTGTTTAAAAAATCCATAAAAAGAATGTTTGTCTTGAAAATACAAGTTACACTCTTCTAAAAATCATAACTACACAGTTTCTAATGTAAAAGTTATTACTATTTTGTATGCTAGCCTTTTCTTTACAATTAAAAATATAATGTTTGATCAACAATACATGATGTTTGAAAATAAGGTCATGTTAATTTGTGCCCTTAGAAAAATTAAAATTAATTTTTATATTGAAAGTATAACTTTTGCAACTTTAAGACATTAAATACACAAGTTCTAACAAAAACCTTCTACATTTGATTTCTTAACTTATGCATCAAGGGCACAAGTTAACATTTCCCTTGAAAATATTAAAATGTATATTGATAGCCGAATCAAATTAAGAGCCTTCATTTGTGGACTTATTTTTTGGTCAAATATTATGGACTTATGTAATTATTAATTATATAAGTTTATAATTTCATGTACTGCAATTTTCAGCATGTTCAGCGTGCTCACAAGGGAAGGAATAAAAAAACAGAAAGTATTTTGGTGTACTTGTTTTGTCTTTACTATAATGCCCAATCAGAAATGTTGTTGCACATATTTAATTGGTTATGTGAAACGTGTCAGTTTCCAATTGGATGCTTTGTTCCCACTTTTGGAACATGAGATTCGCCAACGCTGGCCTCGTTGTTCTTGCAATCCACGAGGATGTACATTGCTGCATTTATATATAGGTTTTTTTAGTTGGATTTTGAGGTTCATCAAAATATACTACAAAGTTTAAAGTATATTTGTAGAGATATTTATCGAACATCCACGAAAAAATCCTCACTATGGTCATATGAGTCTACGATTTTACGAATGAATCAACTTTCTACTAATTTACTCAACCTTCTTAGCACCTTTATTTAGTTGTAAAGTGTTTGCGTTTCCAAATATTTGGAAATCATGTTGACTAAATAGTGAAGTCAAGATGAATATTGTGGTTATATTCTTTACAAAAAAAAATAAAAATTGTGATTATAGTCTGTTTGACTCGGTAGAATGAGAGGGGGACCATTACCAGATGGATCTTGTAACTTTTATTTCCTGGTCTAATAAAAGCTGAATACCATCTTTTTTTAATTTAAAAAATACGTGTGGTTCACTTGGTATGTTTATTAATTTATGGATCACTGTCTAACTACGACAAAGGCTACGGTGCATGACCTTCATGAGTCTCCCACCAGTGTATGACCCGTTTTATTTTTATTTTTTTGTTGTAAAAGTAATGTGAACCATTAGATATAATCTTAAGATTTTCAATGGTTGAGATTAGTAGGTTAACTCACCCACTAATTTTCAAATTTTTTTATTATATATTAATTTAATAAATGCAATTGATTTTGAAATAAATTATAAGAAAGTTTCTTGATAGTATGTATGATAGATTAACAGTGGGCCCCTGTCTTTGAAAATTCTCCGTATACAATAATTTTAAGAGCTTATTTGATAAAATAAAAAAAATGCGAGTTAAATTGAGATTAGACTATTTTGTGACATTTACAATTTTACTCATGATGTATGTTTAAGAGTATAAGTGTTTATGCAACGTAAAAAAATAACTTCAAAATACATGGTGCATGAATAAATAGTAAATAACAATTTTTATAGTAAATAGAATATCGTCATTGTTTGCTCAAAAAAAAGAAGAATATCATCATTGTTACATCTAATACCGGGTCGATAATTTCAATACAAATTTAATATGATAATTTATTTAGTGGATCCATAAGTTTAAGACAAACGGAAATATTATCTAATGATATATATATTTTTTGAATAAATTATCTAATGATATATTAGAGTTTAAATGTGATTCAATCATAGCCACCAATATTATATTCGTATTAAAGTACAATGAGAGTATAAGACACCAATTTAAATTATTATGTATTGTCATGCTTGTATTGTATTTAATGGTCATATCTAAATAAATAATATCTATTATGTAAACAATACTTTGTTCTTCGGTTTTTTTTATAAACAAAGAAACTATTGTTAATCCCAAATGACATTGTAACCAAAAAAAATCCCAAATGACATTCTATTTATGTCATTCTTTATAAATTACACCCTCCGTTCTTTTTTAAGTGTTTTTTTAGAAAATCAACACTAAATTAGCGTTGTGTATTTTTACACTTTTTCTTCCTATTATACCCTCATTTTAATCCACCAATAAATTTTTATTTTTTTGCACACACTTTATCTTTTCAATAAATTTAATATGTTATCGTTTTCTCGTAACAAACAATTGTCAATTATTATCTTTTTCTCCAACAAATTCCTATTTTTTTCGCACTTTCTCTCAAATTAAATTCATAATCTGCATTTTTATTTAAATCAAAATTCATTAGTACTTTTGATGAAACTTCTTCTTCTTCATTGTCATCTTGTTCTTGTATCTTGTCAAATGAGTATTCAACTATTTCTCCCTCTTCACCTCTCATCAGCAATTCAAATGAGTCTTCCACTTTTTCTTCGTTTTGAACATTCATGGAGTCTTTTATTTTTCTTCTCTCAAATCTGTTCTTTTACTTTGCACTTGAAATTTTTAACAATTGATACTCATCTTATATATAGAATTTTAACCCTTCTTGAAACCATTATTTGTAACAAAATTTTGTTTAAATTTGAAAATAACAAGAAACAAACTTTATTTTTTTAAAAAAACAAACAAACTTTGTTTTAAACTTTAGTTTTCCAAATAGAAAACATTAATTAGTTTTATTGAAAAGGATAAGAAAATTGACAAAGGGTATAATTGATAAATCATACCCTTAAAATACCAAAAAGATAGTTAAATAAGAACGGAAAATTCACCCTAAAAAGACACTTAAAAGGAACAAAGGGAGTATAAGTTATTCACAACTTATACATGTTAACCGTATTAATGTTAATTACCTATCCACTATTATTTTTTAAATTAATCCGCTTTTTTAACGTATTAATCATGTTGCACTGGTGCATGACCCATTCTGATCTTGCACCGTAGACGACACCATCTAACTACACTATGGTCTTTAAAAAAAAAAAACTACACTATGGTCTGCTAAAAAACCTGCCAAAAAACCTATCCTATCCTACTACTACTATTATTAAAGGAAAAAAAGAGTAAATTACACTCACCTCCCCTAAGTTATTCGTAAATAACACTAACACCCTCTTTATTTTTTAACTCAACACTAACCTCCCTTATTTTTGATTCAAATAGATAACCACCTCCCTTTTCACTTAACACTGTTAGTCTCTGTTAAATGTAAGTTAACTAATTAGATTTTAGTCATGCTCACATCCACATTCTCTGTTACGAGTTCTCTCAAAGCTTTTTGACCAATTCCCCCGTCAATTTCCCCCTTTCCAACCTCAAAACCTTAACCCTCCAAATAAACTCGTTATTTGGTCCGACCCCTCCTTCCACAACCATACTCAAACCTCTTGACTTTTCACACAATTCCCCCATGAATTCTCTCACAAACATTCACATAACTGATTAGAGTTACAATAAACTCACCAGTTCAGCTGCAACCCAATTTGCTAGAACTCACAAACTGTGTCCAATTCTTTATCTGGGCCTTTTCAAAAAACAACTTTTGATGGCCAATGTAATTCTTAGGTGCGGAGTTTGGTTGAATGAATTCATATATTTGTCTTTTGTTGTTGATGGTTTTGTAAATTTTTGAGCTGAGAAGTGAAGACAATGAATTGCCATTGTGAAACAAAAAAGAAGACACTAATCATTAGTCAGCAAATAAATTGCCATGATAAAAATGCAAAATAGAAACAAAACAATCCGCAAATACACTTGCAACATTGTAGGTGGAAGAAGATCTCTCAACAATTTGAAAAAAATACTCATGACAGAAAGAATGTGAAGGAGGTTGGAGGAGTTAATTAATAGAGACTAATGGTGTTGAGTATAAAGGGATGTGTTTGCCTATTTGAATAACAATTAAGGGAGGTTAGTGTTGAGTTAAAAACTAGAGAGATTGTTAGTGTTATTTTAAGGATACCTCAGGGGAGGTGAATGTAATTTGCCAAAAAAAAAATACTATCCTCCCATGACATTCACAAAATCCACAGTAGCAAGTTTTGTTACAAACAATTCCAAATAGCTTATTGCTGTCAATGAATTTAGCTTGAATTTCAATAACTCATACTCCCTCCTTTCGAACATATAAACAAAAAAAATTCACTTTCATTGTCTCAAGTTACAAGAAAAAAGACTAATTTTTAGCTTATTTGATGACATTGTTTAAAAAAATCACCATTTTCAAAACAAACTTTTACTTATTTTCATAAAATTAATTGAAAATCACATTCAATTTTCTCTCTTTTCCATTTTTTAACCAATAACCAGTGAAAATTAATTTTACATCTTCCCACATGCAACTTATTTCGAAAAAACATAAAAAGTTATCCTTCAATTTTATTTATTCTCGTAAAATTAAATACAAATCGCATCAATTTTCTCTCCCTTCCATTTTCTCTCTAATCAATAACCAATGAAAATTAGTTTTACATTTTCTCATGCAACTAATTTTAAAAAAAACACTAAACATTATACTACTCGTAAAATTAAATGCAAATCACATTCAATTTTCGTTGTCTTCCATTTTCTCTCTGACCAATAACCAATGAAAATTATTTTTACATCTTCTCATACAACTTATTTCAAAAAAACACAAAACTCGATTTATTTTCTTAACAAGTGTAAATTGATTTATTTTCTTATAAATTAGGACGGAGTGATTGCATGTTGTTTGAAAATATTCACACAAAAATCAATAACTTTAAATGTAATGTAATAGCAAAATTAAAATGCAATTTTATTCTCATATTTGCTGATTCATAATTTTAATTCATAATTTAAACTTAAATATACAGTCCATAGCTTTTAGAAGAATTAGTTTGGAGCCCATGCCAAACATGGGTACATAAAACGCTATTAAAAATAATTTAATTTTTTTTGGGTGGAAGGAGTGGGATGATAATTTTGTTATACATGTTTTAAAAAGTCTTTGAACAAAAATATATCTATGCTATCAAACATGTTCAAACATAAATATGATAGCTTTTGAATGAAAAATTAATATTAGTCTCACACAAAATTGATTAGCATGCACTAATATATCTGTGTTCGAATGTAATTAGTTATTAATTATATACCACATTAATTAATTTAAATTTTTTATAAATAATTATGTCTAGACCATTAGATAATCATTAAGAGGATGAATCAATTTAGGCTTTTATATGTGTTTAGTCCCTGCAAATAGGGGTCATTTAAAATATGGTCTCTGAATTTGTTAATCCTGGCATTTTCCCACTGCAAAATTTAATCATTTAAAATTTCGTCAATCTGATGAGGTGGCACTACTGATTGATTCATACACACACGGAATGACCATTTTACCCCTAAGTTCATCTTCAACCCAAACACTCTTTCTCTGGCTTTCATATTTCTCCTCCTACCATTCCCAATCCAAAAACCTTCAACAATTTTCATTCATGGCGGAGGAAGAAGATTCAACTCTCAGTGGAAATCCAACAAAAACC
>Ga0315913_1005713_pt1 | contig 15091 bp, 5 predicted proteins | sample MpolsnodulesMG_FD_207736 | JGI IMG/M metagenome (GOLD analysis project Ga0315913, IMG submission 207736) | Medicago polymorpha root nodule microbial communities from Los Angeles, California, United States - small nodules | ecosystem: Host-associated > Plants > Roots > Nodule | place: USA... | reverse complement strand
ATAATCTGAAAAAAATTCGATTTTATTTAAATTTTTAAAATCTTAACTTCATATTTTTTCCGAAAATTTTAAATTTAGAAAAAATTCAGATTTGTTTTAGAAATTTTTTATAATATCTTCAAATATTGTTCCAGAATTCAAATTTTATAAAATTTTAAAGATTTTTTAATTTTTAAATTCTGAATATAATTTTTTTTAATTCAAATCAAAATCTTAATTTCAGTATTTTTTTTCAAAAAATTTATAAAAAGATTTCAGATTTTTTTCGACAGTTTTATTCTTGAATTTATATGAAATCTTTTTCGAGATTAAAAAAAACAATTTTTTTACGAAATTAGGAATATTTAAAAAAAAAAAATCTGAAACTTAATTTTCAAAATAATTTTTTTTAGATGATATTACAATTTTCGAAGTTTTTTTAATTTATATATGGACATTTTAGAATCTTTTTCGTAATTATTTTATAATTTTTCAAAAAATTCGAAATATATTAAATTTGAGATTTTTCTATAATTTTTTTTCTAAATTTAAAAATTTTTTTTTTTTCCTAATAGATTGTTTTTTTTAATTTTTGAAAATTAATTTTCATATTTTTTAATTTTTTTAAATTATTAATGACTTGTAAATTGTTTTTTACGCGTGATAATCAAAAAATAAATAAAAAAGAAAAAGAAAAAGCCACGTAGTTGCCACGTTAGAGATTCTGGACTCAAAGGGCTCGGGAGACAATCCTGAAGAATCTTTATTTTACAAGGACGGAATCAAAAAAAATATAATTACACAGGGCAAAACCAAAAGTGCCTTATATTACAGGGGGTAAAGACCTATTAACCATATTTTGTATGGGTTTGATAGCAAGTAAGAATTAGGACCTGCTTGGATTATGCTTATTTTGATCTTATGCAAAATAGTTTATGCAAATAAATAAACGTGTATGTTAATTTATAAATTTTTGTTGTCAAAAATTGTATTTTTATAAACTGTTTTTTTATAAACTACATTTAGAAACTTATGAACAATGCATAAAAATTTATTTATTTGCATAAATTGTTTCACATAAGCTCAAATAAACATAATTCATTTGGTCCTAATCCTCTTAGGAATTACTACATACTACGAGTCAAGATCCTCTCCATTTATTTCCCTCTCAATTTCCTCCATTCAGAGATACAAAGACATATAAAAAGTAAAAAATAATTAATGATGGTGGGACCCACCATCTATTTTTTGTGTCTATCTCTCTCCAAATTGCATCTTCCATTTATTTTTATAAATGGAGAGGATCTTAACCCACGTACTAAGAACATTACTGGTGGTTCTCTTATTAAGATGTAGCTAAAGCGCCCCCACACATACACACCACTTATTCAATTAATTTTCAAAGATAATGCCTAATAAGTGTTCATTCACTCTAATCCATCTAACTTAAAAGATTATTAAGAGGGTCCAACTAATAACTTTACATTAACCCTTAAAAATGTATACATTGAATAAAGTATGGAATGATGCCATATTTAAGCAAGAGAGAGAAATTGCTTGTACAAGTCTTGCATCTAAATAGTAATACTTCTTATTTCTTCTTCAATGGGATAGCTAATAAGCTCTACATGCTATTAGGCAAAACACCATCCATTGAAGATGATATAAGAGTTTGAATCAACAAAAGTTTACCCATTAAGTTTATATTATAAATCAAATATTTTAATTTTTGTTGATTAATTTGTCTTTTATAAAGATGAGTAGATGAAGTTATAAACATGACTCATTCTTCGTAGTACATGGAAAATTGACTTATACTGGTCCAAGTTATGAATATGTTCCATTTTTTTTTTTTATATATGTGGCTAAAATCATAATCCACACATATCAAATTTTCAACTACTATTTTCACTTATATTTCATTTCAATAGAGTAAGATGTCGAATACACGCAATTCTTGTAAATATAAATGTATAGAGGTAAATTAATTGATATTCAATGTTACATCTAAATTTTGATGTCAAAATATCCCTTCAATCTAAATATCAAGTATCAAAAATGCTCAATTTTTTAATTAAAACATAAGAGAATAATTTTGCTCACATTAAAGACTAATAAAATTCAAGTTCAAAACAAGCTGCTTGAATTAATAAGCACTGGCTCATCCCTACTTTAAGTTTAAGGTAAATAGGATGTGAATTAGACAATTAGACAACGAAAAAGAAGGTAAAAAGAGATGACACAAAAGGGATATTTGTTATTTCATCAAAACATTAATTTGTTTCCTGAGTTTCTCACTTTGTCCCGTAGGCAGGCAACACAATCCTCTTTTTCTATGTTATACAATCATGATCATTTCCACTTTCTAATTTCCCATGTGGAAGCACTTTTTACTTTTACAGAGGGAGATCTTCTCTTGCCATGAGATATCAACTAACTACCCTAACACCAGAGACAAAGTGTATGTTTTGGTTTCACTTTTAGATGTCTTAGGAGATATATAATTGATTTTGTAATGTTTGTATAAATTATGAATTAGAAGTTTTATATTAAATGAAAATGTAAATGTCATATATCTAATATCTTAATATTTTAGTAGAAGATGTGGCATTTAGGTCATTCATGTTGTTGTTGCTCTTAGTTTAATGTAAAGATCTCTAAAACTACCTTTAAAGAACCAACATCGAGTATAATTGATTTTTACTTTTGAATATATTGTTACTTGAAATTAGAATTTGAAATGCAAATGCATACATAACTGCTTTTTAGCCTCAAATTTATTGTTAAATCCACTTTTACTTTCAAAATTTCCAAAACAAACAAACACTAAAGAGCTTTAACTGAAAGGTAGTTTGCAAATCTTTAGGGTGTAATTCTTGGAGAAAAGTTATGTCTTAACCATGTCAGATACTGCTAACCTTTGTGGAAAGGCTAGATCACAAATTACAAACTACAAACCCCTTTTCAAAGTCAATAAAATATTACACCACAATCATTTCAGTCATGTGCTTCTAAATTGCATTCTAACCCACATACATCATCTTTTTCTTTTACTTGCAAAACATCGGAGAATTTTAATGTGGACTACATTTATAAATGATCCATCATGAACCATTATGAAAATTTTAACGACAATCGAAGATACTTTTTATAATTGAAAACTTAATATGACCATATTCGTGTTTACCATTAAGATAATAACTTGATCGATATCATTTTAATATAAGTTACATTTATTTTCATTATTTGAATTGAATAACAATTAAATTACTATCTAAATTGTGAAAATGAGGAGGATCATTAGCCTCTACTATCAAGAGACAATACATGTAATTATCGAAATTTTAAACATTTTTAAAATACTGATCTATGATAGACCACTTACGAAGGTGGTCCAGAGTAAAATTTGTCACTCGTAAATAGTAAATCAGTTCAATATTATTGAGAAGAACATGATCTTGCCAGAATAGCTTCATGGTTCCTGCTTCCAAGTTGAACAATCATGATCATAATCACATACAATTGTTTTTTACTAACCGACCATAATTGAGTAAATCTTGTATAATATAGAATATCTGTTCCCTTCATCATTTTATGCACTAAATGACAGACACTGTATATGATTCAGAAGTTTTATTCAAGCTAACTTTGCACACTCGCTAGAATACAAAATTGTAATGGAGTAGAAATTCTCCCACAGTACATAACAAATAAGAATACTTCTGTTATCTAGTTACTTCACAAAAGATTCTCATTGACTCCACTCAAATATTTTATTTTATTTTAAATATAAACAACTAAGATATAATTATTGGCTTTCTGATCCAGCAGGACAAAGAAAAAAAAAATCAATTTACCACCCAAAAAAAGATATTTCTTTCTCTTGAAGTTACCAACTTCTAAATATTCTGGTTTATCTAAGAATAGCAATGTTTGCTTTTCTTCAAAGCAAGAATCACATTCTATTCTCATGCAAAAATTTATTTTTTGTACTATTATATCACAAAAGGCTTCTTCAAGGCTCAAATTATCCTAGCTGGCACATATCAATATTCAATTTAGACTATATATTAATTAAACATGAATTTTGAAACATAACATTATTTCAAAATAAAAATAAGAGAAAGACCTAAGATTTATTAATGCACAAAAAAGGGAACATTGCTTGATTAAAATTTTATTATAACATAAAAATATAAAAAAAGGTACTTGTTCTCTTGGTATATTGAAATTGTTTCTAGCTAGTTCTACCTATGGCTACACATGTCCGAAAGCTTCTTCCTTCCTTCAACTATTTCATCAAAGAAATCATCAAGTTGTCCTGTGATAGTGTCTACACCACATCTCAACAATCCAAAACAATTCTTCACATTCTCAACTTTTTCTTGAATCTCATTACCACCATATGTTATATTCTCCAACTCCACTTTTAATTCCTCCATTGCAATCTTTGCTTGTTGAAATTCAAACAAAAGAATCCCTTGTCCATCATTGTTGTCTATTTCTTCTGCCACTTTTTGTTGCAACATTGCCATTGAAACCATGAAACCAGATCCAAAAACCATGTGTCCTTCATGGTACCCTTGTCCTAGTCCTTGGTGAAAACAAGAGGAAGACCAACAATAAGCAAGTCCACAAAGCAGAATCATCAGAAGTAATGAACTAACACTCCTCATTGCAAAAAGAACACCTCTAAAACCACTAAATCCATTTAGTTTTGAATTTGAATTCGAAGAGATGTTCGTGTTTTGGTTCAGACATTGAGATAATTGTTGAATCCTTGTTTCTGTTAAGTTTTTGTTTTCCTCCTCCATTCCTAAAATCTCCCTTTGACAAACATTTATCGCGCGAATAACCTGTATTAAGTATGTCACATTAGTACAAATGTTACTATAATCGATGTAAAATATTCGGTTATAGAGTCCATACATTCTATAACCGGAGATTTTACATCGATTTAGTGAATGTTTATCGAGATAAAAAAATATTTTTCTGAAGTAGTGACACAAACCTGACGTGAAAATTCAGGAGTAACATGATGGTAACCATGTAGAGAGGAAACTATATTAGTGGCAGATGAGTAATAGTTATCCATTCCAGAAATGGCAGATTTGAGTACATGGCAAGAATCCCAAAGTCTTGAGCTTTCATCCATGTACTCATCAAGCCATTTTCCTCCAACAGGTAACCTAAGCTTGCGGACCAAAAGGGTGAGTTGGGAATGGAAGGATTGTAGAGATGAGATAACTTGTGAAAGGAATTGGAAAGACATGAAATTATGGGAGAGGAAGGTTTGGTGAAGGTCATTGAGTCCTTGGTTAAGCATGTTGTAGAAGCCATTTATGGAAGAGTTTGTGCATGAATTAGAACTCATCATGCAAAGGTGTAGGGAGAAAAAGATTGTGTGTTTGTGTGAAAGTTTATGATGGAGATTGATGGATTTATATAGTTGGAAGATTAAGGAAAAAGAGATGATTCAGCTAGTGCAATCAATTGAAGTTGGTAACTTAGGAGCTGTTGGGTGCAATCATGAGTGTTTCCTATACCATGGAGGAGATGATTGGGAATCTTTTGTTTTTATTGTGAAAAAAGAGTGAGAAAACATAACAAAAAGATTATATTTTTTTATGAAAAAAAGTTTAGATGAATTGAGTTGAGGAAATTTATTAGGATTAAGACAAAGTTCTAGATTAAGAGAAAGTCGATAAATGTACTTATAAAACATTCATCAACTATAATTTTATAGAGGTGGTCGAAGTTGACCATATTCTTATGGATAGAGTCAACTTTTTATCAGCTGAACCAAACTATATTAACTCACGATATAACAAAGAATTTATATATAAAAGAGCAGAAATAGAAATATACATATGGATGATTTTATAGAGCACAAAACTATGCAACATGAAAACTCGTGTTTCCATTTTTCAATTTCTCTCTCACACACACAACTTTGTTTCTTTACTTGTTAATTGTTATTGTTATTCCTTCGAGGGCTCTATAAGTACAAGTGGTGGGAAAGGAATATTAACAAAATTTGAAGCTCTTTCAAATACGATATGTTGGATTGTGTTTCTTAATTAGGTGTTCAAGTTTGACTACTTTGACCATAAAGATTCTGTTTCTCATTTTTCCATTTTGATTTGGGTTCCCTTTTGGATTGAGTGCTAATTCTCTTTGGCTTCATTCTTCCCCATGTTTTAGTTTCTTGCGGATTTCACCCTTTATGTTCTTGTTGTATTCTTAAAGAACGTCTGGGGTAGTCCATTTTGATTTCTTCTCTTGAAAAGAGAAGTGAATTAATGATGAGTATTTTACACATACCAATGTAGATTCTTCTTTCTTCTTTAGGACCCAACATATTCTATTGCAGGAAAAAATTAAATCACCCTCGTTTGCATGAAATAGTATATAAAAAAGTCCAAACATGTTGCCAAATGCCAACCATTGTAGGTAGATATAGATATAGTGTAGCACTAGTATATAGTGTGATGGGTCCTTCTTGTATATATAACAATGGTTCGAAAGAATTCAATTGACAATGATAAAACCTATATTTTTTTTATTCTTATATTAACCATCCGATTTTATGAAAAAGGACTTCGACAATCTGAATCTTGGATAAGTAAAGTTAGGTCAAATAATTCCTTTAACTAAAATTCGAACTCGTATTCTCTTAAATAATTCGTCTTTAATCAATTGAACATAATTAGTTAATTAGATTTAACTGATATTTTATAAAATTGAGGTCATATTTCGTAGATAATTTGTAAGTGAACACAACCTTGAGTCTAGAAGAGTGCCTTCACTCTTAAGAGATTTTGGAACACAATTTCTATAATTGGTCCCTTAGACCATTCCCAATGGTGGGGTCGTCACAATTTAAGACCCAGTATCTAATAGGTATCTCCATTAGGAAAAAATTTGGGGGTCTCTTAAGACCATGGTCTCACTTAAGACCCGACGTCACACCACTTTTTAATAAAATAATCATTGTTGAGTTGTTTTTGTTGAAATGTAAATGATAAAGAGTTATTGGTGAGACTCATTTAGACATTTTGTTAGAGAGTCTCTATTGGAGTGGTTGAGTACCTTTTTAGATACTATTATTAAAAAATTATAAAAAAAGTGATGTGTCCATGTTTGACCCGTTTTATACGTGTTGAGAAATTCCAAATCTGCCAACTAGAATTATCATCTTCACTTTATTTTGGGTGAGCAAATCAAGATTGGAGCCAAAAAATTTACCTTATTATTTTGCTTAATATAAAACATACATGGTTATATTATTTGTTAGTGACGTTCATACACCTAACTGAACTATACATAATAACAAAGTTGAATATTCTCTACTAGTTTTTAATTTGTGGTTTATTTTCACCAAATCATTGCAGAATTTGGGAAGGATTTGCACGGGTCGATTGTAAAGGAAAATACAATGCACCGAAGCAAGATCAAAATATATATATCTTGAAAGGAGGACACTTAAATCACTCTTTCCAACTATTAGCTGATTTTAAGGGTAAATGCAACCTTCAAGGGAAACCATATCAAATATTCACGGATATTTGATCCTGTATTATAAAATCCTCCCTCCTTTTAATAAAAAAAAGTCTTTGATAAGCTAAGTCGTCTACATTAATTAAATATATTAGGCCCCCTTCCAATATCAACTCATATCATTATCCATGTTGGGAAATCGTATGGATTTTTTTCAATAAAATGAATATAGGTAGAAATATATATACTCTCCCTCAAATTACATCCGTAAGGAAAAAAAACTTTTTAAGTTATTGAATAACTAATGTATCTGGTCTATATATAGGCCATATACATTGGTTATTCAATGAACCTAAAAAATAAGTTTTTGTTTATAAATGTGACTGGAGAGAGTATATTTGAGAGGTGGGTGGATGAACTTTGACGCTTTGAAAAATTCCACAATTATAAAGAAGAAATAGTATTTATACAACTATTTTTGAACAATTTTTGAGACAAATCTCCCATACTCTCATTAAGAGTGTGTTCTTACTCTCTATCTATCTATCCCCCTCTCTTTGTATTGTTTTAATCCCAAAAGAAAAGGGAAGAAAATGTTGGTACAAATAACAATTGTTATTATATAGTGATGTAAGTCACCTTCCTCTCATATAAATGGAGAGTGGAAAGACAAATCAAAGTATCACTTAACTTTGTCATGTGAAGAATTGAGGCATCTCCAAGAATGTCCTAAAGAGATAAGGTGTGAATGATCATTTGCTCATTGTAACTGTTGAGTAGGAATATTGTAGGATGTTACATATAGTGGGTTGTGTTACAAATTCTTGTAATCTTATTTGAGATGGTGAATAAATTATATTGAGGAGTATTGAGTATGACTCATGGTTATTGATAAGTCGATATGTCACAAACCATAAAATATTGGGAAAATTACACTAATCTTCCCTGAGGTTTATCTAAATGTAACTTACATCCCCTCTATTTGCTTAAAAATCACCAACCTCCCCCGTCGTTTAACTCTACAAACGTCAGTTAATTTTATACTACAGAAAAAGAATAAAAACATCCACGTCGGTAACTTGATACTTTGCGTTTTCCTTTTCTCCAACCAGCTCTACTTAGAAACTATGCTCTCCCTTAGAATCAAGCAATATATATATATATATATATATATATAAGTTGGCTTGGTATTTTGCAGATTGAACTCTTTTTATTCAATATCCCTTATCTGAATCTTAGACCATGTCTCTCTGTTATGTGGAGCCTTGAATTTTGTTATTAGGTTTGATGGTCATGGTCAAATTTTAATTTATCGCAGACCCATTGAAAATAGGTTTGGTTAGCAGGCTGGTTTACCAATGCTGCCTACTAGTTGTGTTTCTGCCAAGTATTAGGTTGCTGGTCTTTTAAGTAGGAGCATATGCCTTTTTGTAAATTCTGGTGCTGCTTTGGTTTTGATTTTCGGTTTGTTCTAGTCGTTCTTGTAATCAAGCTGCATACTCCCTGTTTTGAATGCAATGGAGAAAGGGAGAAACAAACAGTGTTAACAGTCTGTCAAAAAACAAACAATGTTAATAGAAAAGGGTAGTTTTTGTTCATTTGATGAAAATTTAAGGGAGGTCAATGTCTATTTTAAAACTAGAGGGGGTGTAGGTTGCATTTAGATAAACCTCAGGGGAGGTAGTTGTAATTTTCCCTAATTATAACTAACTTTTGCGTAATTTTGGGGGTCCATTGTACCAAATGTTCAAATGCCAGATCAATAGGGTAATACATTTTTTATCGTTTGTTCTTGGAGCGATGTAGTAATAGAGAGAGACTATATTCCATAATATAGAAATGACATCCTTATATAATATGACGAGTTATTTTTATTTTATTTTAATTTTCTTTGCCTTCTTTTTTCTTTCTTATAATCTCAACCATCTATTTTATTAAATTCACGATATTTGTTTGTTAAATTGACCAACCTTGACCTTTCCCCCTCTACCGCCCCCTAACAACTACAACTGTTTTGAAAGTATATATCTATACGAGGAGAGATCAAATTACACAAATGTAGTATTAGGCTAATGTTACACCACTCTATACCGTTTTACCCGATTCATATATTTAAAATTTGAACTTTACATTGTAAGTTTATATCATATAGAATTATAGATCATTCATGTAAAATTTTATACAAATTTAAAATTACTTTATATGCTATTGAGACCCACCAAGAATAACAGCTTATGCATATTTATAAAATAGAGAGAGTGTGCAGGACCAAGAAGGAAAAGAGCGTGTATTTGTTGGAAAAAGACAGTCACATGATCGTTCAAGTGAGTATCAATGGATATCATTGATGCTAAATTAACTTTGACACCTTGGTGTCATATATTTAAATATATAATTTTAAAAATTTAGGGAAAGTGTTGGAATTTTTTTAGAGTAGAACTTCCCTAAAAATTTATGTCTCTTGTTCCAATAAATCAAACCGACTCAATGACTATATGGTTTTTTGGTCAAGTTTCACAAAAAAATACAAATTTTTGACCTAACCAAACTGGCAAATTTGATTGAGTCGGGTAATTGGTTGGCTAAAACTGAACCACCCGACCCATGAATCGTTTTAAGAATATTTGTCATTAAGAAATAATTATATAAATAAAAGTTTGAAGAAAATCCTATAAAATAATTTTTTTCTATAAGATCATATATTTAAGAATAGACCTTGTAATCAATTTATCATGATCATAAAAAAGGTGGAGGAAGGATGAGGGTCCTAACTCTACCATATCTTTTCTTTAATTTCATATACAAAACGATAAACACTATTATTTGGATTCTCGCTATTATTTGGATTCTGGATACAAGTTGGATTCCGGATGTAAGAATCCAAATTCAATACGTAAATTTCGTGGATCGGGAAGACAGACTCTCATTCAAGGAAGCGGACCGTTGACTACAGCATGCCGGGAAGGAATAGAAAGCGGGGATAAGGACTTTCTTAGATTGAACAGGAAAGTGGAATTACAAACAAAAAGTTTCATGATATGATAAACCAAAACAAAAGACAATTGAGTTTCCAAAACACTTATGTAATATCAAGTCCAAAAGACAATTGTATCAATAATGACAACTTCAAAATCTAAAAGAAGCCAAAATTTTAAAACACAGTGCAACCAAAAATAGCAAAATAGAAATAAATATCTAAGTAATTTGCCATTGTGTAAAACTAGAAATAGGTATGAATCCAGGACTAGAAGATCCATTTTGCCTAGGTTGAACATATTGTAGAGGGCTAAATTTAGATGGTGGTGCTTGGTGGTGGTGGCCAAACATGATAGGTGGCAGTGTTGAAAATGCACTAGGGATGAAGGGAAGGATATTGGTTTTGTAGCGTGGGAGGAGAATATTGGTGTGGAGCTTACTAACATGATAGACTAATATTGATTAACAGAGGTTGATGATTCTTTGCAGTAGAAAAATCCAAATGGAGGTATGTATTGGGTTCACTCACTTTACATGGAGTGCAAAACTTCCTCCTTCCACTTCTTTAATTTATGCTATTTACTTGTACTTCTCACTACCGATAGTGTTTTCTGTTCTATATTGTCTGTTCCTTTTATATCCAACGTGAATCCAATATGTAAAATTCAAATAAAACAGTTCCGTTACAACAACGGTCGATGACATGGTGATGACGGTTAAGTGCTTAGAATGGGCAACAGTCATCCGTGTGGAGAGGACAACGGTCGACAATGGGGGAGGATGAATTTCAACGGACTTTGCAATTTATTTGACAATTTAGTGTGTTTTAACTTTCATTTTACAAAAAATCACAAGAGGAAACATGATGTCAATGAATGGATTAATCAAGGCCAAATTATTGAAAGGTAGGATGCAATTCCCATAATAAAGTCGGTGTATCTCCTTCCGTAAACCTTTTAGATTGTACTCTTAAGATCGAGTATTCCTTGTACTTTCTCGATTTTTGGACAAATTACTCTTTGTACAATTTTCACATGTATTAAAATAATATGTTTGTTTGTTGTTGAAAAAAAAAACCAAAAAACCCAAAACAAATTAAAAGACACGTAAATACCTTTATAAATTTTCTTTGAACCCGGAAATCTTCCCTTCTCTACCTTTTTTTTTTGTGGTGTCCGGAGTTCGAACCCTGGACATTTCATATATTATGCATTGTCTTTACCAACCGAGTTAAGTTCACGGAGACCTTCCCTTCTCTACCTTGAACTACACACCATCCCCTCACCCTAAATTTTTATTAGCAATTAAATAAATAAAAGGCATGTGCGCCATCATTAACACACAATATTTAAATCAAAAATCATTAACGCACAATATTTTAATTAAAAATTAGAACAACATATTCTCTTTTGAAATCATTGTTCATAAAATTGAAAAGTTCTTAGCTAGATTTGATAAGATTGACAGGTTATAAATCGAACTAAAAAAAAAATCAAAGTAATAAAAAATAACATAGCATCCATTAAAAACTAAAGAATAAAAATATAAAAAGTAAAATAAAAGAGTAGAATCTCTCTCCTTGCTGGTGAAAACACACGATTACAATACAAGGCATCATGCATGCATATGCTTGATTGTTGTCTCGATGACATCCTCTGAAGCTGGAACCATTTCAAGTTCGTTTATGGACTCTTCTTGTCCTTCTTCAACGCTAACAAGTTCCATCTCTAGTTCATCATCACCAATATCACCTTCATGAATCTCCAACTCCAAGTTCATAGAGAACTCACATGGTACTTGTAAATAATCATCATGATTTTCAACTTTAGCATCATCATCATGATCAAAATCAACATTGTATGATCGTTGAATCGCATGTGTCATTTGAGTTATTATGTAATCAAGCGTATCCGAGGTTAAGGGTTCCTTAGATAAATGTGTTCGTAGGTAATATCGACCCTCTTGGCTGAAAAATTTCTTGCAAACTATGGTTGGAAGGTTGTTGAAGGATTCATAGTGTATTTGGTGTGAGTTAGCCAAGTAATAACGAATACGAACATTGAATTTGAACAAATCTGTGGGACTTGGATGCTCATGATTCCTATAACTTTCATATGGTGCCATGACCACGAAGAGGAAAATTAATTTGATTGATTTTTGTTTTTGAGGGTGTTGCACTCATTATATATATACAAAAAGACTTTCCCTTCAAGGTAAGTCTTATTCAATTTTGAAACAAAATCAATAGAATATTATCTTTACTTTTAGTATCAAACAATGTTTAGAATAATATGCTAATTTTTTTAAAATATTTCAGATTTAAAATATAATTTATCCTTCAAAACAAAGATTTAAAATGCAATTTAAATTTGAAATAAGATATTGTTAGGATTTATAATTTATATTCCTGTTTAGAATATTTTTAGGATTTGTTATTTATTTAAATTCATGGCTAAGAAATATATTTTTGTTATTTATTTAAAAAAAATTAGCTTTATATTTTTTTTTTTGACAAGTTTTTAGCTTTATATATATAGAGTTGTAAATATATAGAATTGTGCTAATTTTTTGTATATATAGAATAGCCAAAAGATAAACGTTGGACATGACCATGAAGTTGAAAGGAAATTGAAACGTTGGAAGATTAAACATCTAAGTTTTTTGTTACTTAATAATGAAAAAAATATAATATTAATTATTTTTTAAATTCGTGCATATATCTTCCCATAATTTTAGTTCAGGCTGTTCGTGATAAGATCGAGTCTCTAACTGACGTTTCTAACTTTCTTTTGTTCCTATCCAATCAGTTTATTTCCTCCATCAATTCAGGTTAGTTTCTTTTTTAACTTATCCGTAAAAGTCTTTGAACCAATCAATTTGCTTCCGAATTATCCACAAGAGTCCTTGAAGTGATCAAATTTGCTCCTGAAATATTAACTAAATTCAGTTATGAAATCTCTCTTCCTTATAAATTAAGAGTGTTCTTAAGACAATAGTTCATTTCAAGATTCATTGTCCCTTCTTTAAGATTGGTCCTAAGAGTATATATAGCCTCATTTGATAATTTATGTACATTCAAAATAAATAGTATTTTTAAGATAATAGTCCTTTTCAACGTATAATTTCACTTTGGGGAATGATTTTTTAAGAATAGAGTCTCTTTTGCTTTTTTAAGTGTTAAATTCGAGTGGTCTTAGTAGCATAACAAGGGGTGTAACTCTAGAATGGATCCAGGACTCTGAGACAATATTTTGATGGTGTCACGAAACATATCTGGTCATGACTCAATCCGTAATAATTTTGATGGTTGAATATATATTTATATATGGGTTTTGCTAGAAGACACATTTTATGAAGGTGTCTTTTAGCAAGTTATTCTAAGAGCATTTGCTTAAAAACACCAACTAATTTTTATGAAGGTGTCTTTTAACAAAGTTATAACTAAAAAGTGGAAATCACACCTTGTGAGTTGCTAAAAGACAATTCATGGATGGCTTCTAACAAAACCCTTTATATATTTTTTAAGATGGATTTTCAAATCCAAGGATGAAAATCCAAAAACCAACAAACATGTCTAGTGTCTACTCAACGGTTTGGAATTTTTTTTCAGTGAAATGGTAGGGACGAAGGCGGTATATTCCGTGCCTTGCCCACTTTAATTATCGCTTTCCATTTGCGACACATCCATCCACTTTTCTTAACTCTTCCAATCAATTAACATGTTCCTCTCTCTCTCTCAATCCTCCTTCGTTTTCAAACACTTTAGTTAAGTTCAATTTTGCTACATGATTGAATTACTATTTGTATAGAAGTGTATACATATCTTTAATTACTACTAATTCATGTATTTGATATTTGCAGGCGGATGTTGATTGATCGTCATCCTTTGATTACTCCCCAATTTTACAGGTTAATCTTCTCCGATCAATTAACATTTCAGTTTTTTTTTTTTTTTTTGCTTATCATGTTCCGAAGCACTTACAAACACATACACGGTACATAATCACCACGTGTTGGACGCTGGACACACATTTCATTTGAAGTATCATTGCTAGAGAGGTGAGAACTCTAGGATTAGGGGTGTTCGTTGAGTCCTACATGTAAAACTCAAACAAATGTCATAGCTTTACTTTTTATGTTTCGACTCTCCTTAAGGTCCGTTTGGTTTGAGAATTAGGAGGGGAGGGGAGGAACTTTAACGGAGGGAAGGCGTGGGGAGATATTTTAATTAAAAGTGTGTTTGGTTCACAAGGGAATGAGAGGGATTTTAAAATTACTATATTGTTTTACCCTTAAACTTAAATAAATAAGGATAATAAAGTAACGAAACAATAACGATGTAGTCGATAACAACACGATGTAGACGATGGAATAGTGGATTAGTAATAGGGTTGTTACAATTACAGTTAGTAATAAAAGTTGTTTCAAGGAAAAATTGTTAACAATATATGGAATAAAGTTGTTACAAGAAAAAATAATTGTTAATAATATGGAATAAAAGTTGTTACAAGATAATATAACCTATAACCTAATAATAGTAAAAGTTGTTTTAAGATAATATAACCTAATAATAATAAATGTTGTTACAAGGATAATATTGAGATTTTAAATTAATATAAGGATAATTTTGACAGTG
>Ga0315913_1005712_pt1 | contig 15091 bp, 15 predicted proteins | sample MpolsnodulesMG_FD_207736 | JGI IMG/M metagenome (GOLD analysis project Ga0315913, IMG submission 207736) | Medicago polymorpha root nodule microbial communities from Los Angeles, California, United States - small nodules | ecosystem: Host-associated > Plants > Roots > Nodule | place: USA... | reverse complement strand
AATCGCCGCAGCGGAAAACAGCACCAAGCCGCTCGATGAGGTCGATGCGGCAGTGCCTGCCGCGCCTGTGGCAAGCACGCCCGAGAAGACCATGCGCCGCCGTCCGCGGGTATCGGAAAAGGCAGCTCGCGAGCGCAAAGAACTCGATCCGGGTACCTGCTGCCCCGATTGCGGCGGTGAATTGCGCCTTGTCGGCGAGGACGCCAGCGAAATCCTCGACATGATCGCTGCGCAGATGAAGGTCATCGAGGTCGCCCGATTGAAGAAGTCCTGCCGTTGCTGCGAGAAGATGGTGCAGTTGCCGGCGCCGAGCCGTCCGATACCGGGCAGCATGGCAGGTGCTGGGCTTCTGGCTTACATTCTGGTCTCGAAGTTCGACGATCACCTGCCTTTGTATCGCCTGAACGAGATCTTCGCCCGCATGGGCGCCGACATTCCGGACAGCACGCTGGTCGATTGGTGCGGCCGCGCCATGCAGGTGCTCCAGCCCCTGATCGAGCGGATCGAGACCGCGATCATGGGCAGTGACCTCCTCCATGCCGACGACACCCCAATCCGGGTGCTGGATCGCTCTCGGCGAGACAAAGGGCTTGGGAAAGGCGTGAAGAAAGGCAGGATCTGGACGTATGTCCGCGATCAGCGTCCCTGGGCGGGCGCGGCTCCACCGGGATCGGTCTACTACTTTGCTCCCGACTGGAAGGAAGAGCACGTCCACCATCACCTCAGGCAGACAAGCGGCATCCTTCAAGCTGACGGCTACAAAGGCTACGGGAAGCTTTATGAGCCAGGAGCGGACGGCATAGGCCGCTTCCGGGAAGCGGCCTGCTGGGCGCATTGGCGACGTGACTTCCATGATATCTGGACCTCGAACAAATCCGAGATCGCGCGCGAGGCTCTCGACCGTATCGGCGCGCTTTACGACATCGAGCGCGACATTGCAGGCCAGCCTGCCGATATCCGCCTTGCTGCTCGTCAGAAGCACAGCAAAGCAAAGGTCGAAGCCTTGCGCGTCTGGGCTGAAGCGCAACTGACCCGTATTCCGGGCAAGGGCGATCTGGCGAGCGCCTTCCGTTACGGCCTGAGCCGCTGGCACTCGTTCTGCCTATTCCTCGAAGACGGTCGCGTCGCCATGGATAACAACGCCGCCGAACGGGCCCTGCGTCCAATTGGAATCGGAAGAAAAAATTGGCTCTTCGCTGGCGCTGACACCGGCGCGGAGACCCTGGCGCGTGCCATGACGATCATCGAGACGGCCAAGATGAACGGCATCGATCCGCAGGCCTATCTGGCCGACGTGCTCGACCGCATTCACGATCACAAGATCAATAGGCTCGACGAACTGCTCCCGTGGAACTGGGCACCTGGGGCAATCATCTGCGCCGAGGCCGCCTGATGGCCACCGTCACCCATGTCTTCACCATCAACCATGTCGCCGAAATGCTCGGCGAAGACCGGGAACTCCTCGAGACGATCGTCAGCAATTCTGACAATTTGACCTATGGAAGTATCATCAGCGTCGTACACGGTGACGATGAGACAATCACCGCACTGAACGACGATGGCATCGATGAGCTGAGGCAAATGCTTGCCGATGCGCGCCGTTCGCCTGAAGCCTGGAACGACTTCCTCGACTGCTTCGTCGACGACGAAGAAGTCATCGCTCGCGTCAAGGCGAAATCTCCGCGGTAACAATCGGCCGGTTACATCGCGCCCGCAATCGCAGCAGAGGAAACAGCGCAGGCCGAATTCGACCGCCTGTTGTCGGAATACAGCTCCAACATCGTCACCGGCCTTCAGGACCCGTTGCAGCGCTACCAAGAAGCTATTCAGGCAAAGATCGAGGAACTGACCATGGTTCTCTCGCTCGGCGCCGTGCTTCACACCGAGAGCGTTGCTGCAAAAGTAAGGCTTCCGAGCAAAGTGCCGGCGCTGTGTTCTCACGTGATGGGCCAGCTTGCGGCCGCGCGCACGATCCTCAACTCGGCGAATAGGTGAGAAATGGCGAAGCGAACGCCGGCCTCAGAAACCGCCTTCCTCCAAGCCGTTGATCGGCGTGCCGAGGCAACCATCAGGGCGGCGGGCTTTACCGAGATGCGTCTCAAATCGGCGCCATCCATGGAGTTTATGATCCGTCACTGCTCGGGAATTCTGGAAGCGACAATTCAGGCGCTCGCTGCTCGGGACGCTCAGATCGCCGATCTCACAAAAAGGCTCGATGCCCTGGAGGCCGGTGGCATCAAATATTGCGGCGTTTGGCAGCGCGCGGCATCTTACGCCAAAGGCTCGATTGTGACCGATGGCGGGAGTGCCTGGGTTGCACTGAAAAACACGGAAGATGGCGACAAACCAGGTGATGCGAGTTCATGGCAGCTGATGGTCAAAGCCGGTCGCAATGGGCGGGATGTGCCTGCGCCCTGAAAGTAAGCCACACCCCAGTTATTGGCGACAAATGACCCCGCTTGGATTACTGTCGATGATTGAAACTCAGACGAAGTTTTGAGATATTTCCAAATTGTGTTCCCAATTTGCGGGTCGAAGCAGATGATCAGGGGGCTCTGCTGCATATACTTTCTCGCGGGGACTATTGTAGCCGCCGCAGGACATTCGTACGCTCAAAACTCATCTCACTCTCCGGCCGCTGGAGCTTTTGTTGGCGGAGCAGCAAAGCAGCTGCTCGAGCACGGTTCCAAGCTGGATCCTGGCAAATATCCTTCCCGATCTATCCAGCACGCATTGCGAACCCTTGGTCTTTACAGGGGCGAAATTGATGGCGTTTTAGGCGCTGAAAGTGCTGCGGCAATCCGACGATTTCAGAGATCCATAGGAAAGCCAGTCACCGGAATACTGACACACGAGGAGGCGGAGGCACTCATCCTCAGGGCTAGTACCGATGTAAAAATGACCTCGCATCCCAGTACGACGGGCGCGACGGGCGGGACTGCGACAGCGTCGTATACCGGCAGCGAGATTTATGCGTCGCGTCTGTTTGCCGGCCCAGACGACTATCCTCCGACGAACTTCGCGGCATATGGAATCTTAGCCTTCAAATCACGTGCCTCCCATTTTGACCGCGACCGGCAGGTGATGATTTGTGAAGCGTACGTGAATTCAATCAGGCCATTTGATCAGATTGGTAAGCCAGTTGCCGAGCAGATGGCGACGGTTTGGCCTGTAGCATCCAGGGAAACGGCGCTCCTGCTGTCAAAGACACCTGAGCGTCAAACTTGCGGAATTGCCGTCGATCAATATGGCAGTCTGGCAGCAGACAAAGCCCTGCGGGATGCCGTCGCCGCGGGGGTGGATTTGGATGGTTTGGGGCCTTACCTCCTCGCGTGGTCCCCACCGAGAAAGAAGGGGCAACCGGATGCAATCGTCCTCGTTGCAGATCTCTCTGATGTTAAAGACTACGAGACCGCCCTTTCTGTAATGTTCTCGTGGGTGGAAGACATCGAACGGGATCCGAAGCTTTGGAGTAATGGTTGGTCCGTAGAAGCCCTTCGCCTAAAGGCACAGAAGTGGTTCGACCGGCGAGGAGCTCAGCTCCTGTTGGTAATTGGCGATTAGGTTCAAGAGAAAGCCAACGATTTTGACTGAGATTTTTCTACGGTGGGGTGTGCCGATATTATCCGGGTTCCTGCTGGGTCTCCTCGCCATTGCTTGGATCGACCCACAGACCTCCGGCGGATCGATTCTGATCCTCGTCACCTTCATATCCATCTCTGTTGTTACCTCTGCATTTGGCACGGCCCTGCGGGTCCTCTTCCGGGGCTATCCTCGGCCAAAAACCAAGTCTGCTCCTCCGCCGGTCCAACCTGCGCAACCGCTTGCATCGACACTCCCGGTGATATCCGCTCCTGCAGCAGCGCCAACTTCAGCAACACCTGCGGTGAACGAAACCTCTGGCGACGCGAAGCCTGGTAACGGCGCCTGATTTGCAATTCCCCTTGTATTCGCTCGTCGTCGTAGTCCCTTCGTACGCGTCACGTCGTGACGATTGGCAACGTCCTCGCGTGATAGTTTCCGATGATCAGACAACGCAGATGACGGTAACGCCGATGATCGATGTCGAGGCCTATCTCTGTGAGGACAGCCAGACGGTTATGCTTTCCGCTTATAGAGGAGAGGAGCTGATCAGCACCGAATACCAGTCTTTGCCGCTGCCTATCACCGAGGAAACCTTCGAGTCCTTACGATCGGAATGGGAGCGTGCCTGGGAGGAAACGAGTGCCTAAGATCAAGATGATCAAGCCGCTGGTCGGCACGCTCAAGCCTTTGATCGGCAGATCACCTAGCGACGAGAAAGCTCGGCACAGCGAGCGCGACCAGAACCAGCCCTGGCGCGCCTGGTATTATAGCCGGCGCTGGAAGGCGCTTCGAAAGGCTGTGTGGGTGCGCGATTTATATACCTGCCAGAAGACGGGCACGCTGTGCATTGCTCGATACCCGGCAGGCAACAGCCCAGTAGCTGACCACATCATCCCACATCGTGGTGATCCGGATCTTTTCTGGGACATCAACAACGTCCAGACGGTCAGCAAGGAATACCACGACAGCGAGAAGCAGCGGCAGGAGCGCGCAGGTAGATGGTGATGAGCTACGAAGAGCAGACCCGATACATCGACGCGGAGATTGACGCAGTCTGCCAACGTCTGATCGGGGAAGGCATGGAGGAGGATCTGATCTTCGCTACCCTTCTGACCCTCGCCGCTTATGGCTTTGCCAACATGCCCGATGCGCCTCCAATGGCTCAGGTGTTCCGAGACACAGCGGACGAACTCGAGGCGGGAGAGTACACCTACCCATCTGACGCCCTTCAATCCCGCCGCGCGCCGCGCTTCACCGTCATCAAGGGAGGGGGGGAGGTCGAGACTTAAAAACCGCCCTCGTCTGTCCACCCGCGCCCAAGGCATGCGCATAATTTTTTTGCCGAAACGAAATTCCCGGCTGAAGCAAAGAAAAGCCGAAAAACCTCGACCCGGCGCATTTTGTTTCCGCCGCTCCTCGCGTCACGGCGTGACGGGCCCCCTGCTTCGCCCATGCTAGTTTGATCCTCAACAGGCTTCGAAAACCCGGCGAAGGATCAGTTATGAAGCAGATGCCCGGCGTTGATTTCCTCGCTGCTGCGGAAGCTGTCCGCTGCGCCAGATCCACAATGTTCCTCGGAATGGAGATCGCTTCGCGCCTTACAGACGTTCTGATCGCCAAGGGTGTCCTGACACGGGGCGAAGCCAGGGCGACCCTCTACGCCATCGCCGAAAGCATCCGCGATGATGCTGGCGGTACAGGCTCTGAGGAAACGACAGAGGCAATAGCGCGATACCTCGAGGAGGTGGGCGACAGCTTCAAAGCCTGATTCGCGCCTTAGGCAAGCGCGCCCGGCCCGTCGTGATGACGCGCCAGTCCCTCAGATGGAGCCTTTATGGTCACCGCAAATGAAGTCTTCCGCGATTATGAAACCGATGGCATTCCGTCTTCGGGAGCGCACGAAGTCAAAAAGTCAGATGTTCGCCGGCTCCTGACCGGCTACGAAGGAATCATCAACGCCTTTCTGTCCGACGGTGGGCTGATCTACACGAGCAAAGCGTCCCTCGATGCTGATCTCGCGCACGATGCCCATTCCTCGGCGTGGGTGATCGGCGATCCCGTCTCTGCCAATAACGGCGTGTACATGAAGATCGGCGCCTCGGGTGCCGGCTCTTGGACTCGCGTTGCGGACCTGCCTTTCTCCTTCATCGTCGCATCCGACGCCGGCGCCGGTACGCCCAACGCCATTCAGGCGACGACCAGCATTCCGGTTTCGTCCAGCGCGCTTGTGTGGGCAAACATTTTCGAGAACAACACCGCCTCTCCGGTAACGATCAGCTTCAACGGCGGGTCTGCGCTCACGATCAAGACGAACCCAGGGAATGACGTGGCCGTTGGCGGCCTGACTGCCGGCATGATTGTCATGGGTATCGTGACGGGCAGCACGTTCCGGCTGGTCAGCGATCAGGCGAGCGCGGCTGTTCTGGCGGCGGCCGAGGCTGCGCAGGCGGCGGCAGAAGACGCGGCCGACCGGGCCGAAGCTGCTGCGGCCACCGCCTTGGCTACAGTCGCCACGTACGGCGGGTCTTCCTCTTCGGACAGTTCAGCAGCCATTGCCGCAATGGCGTCGGCGCTTGGTTTCGTCAGGTTTGGTGCAGGTAGCACTCTCGTCGATGCCAGCATCACGATTGACGTTCCGATCGAATTTCAAATGGGCGCATACATCACCGCTGCGGCAACCAGAACGGTCACGATCACCGAAGTCATTGACAGCCCGAAGCAGCACATCTTCAGGGGGGACGGAAGTTTCATCCTCGCGAACGACAGCGACAGCGGCGAACCCGCACGGCAGGTTCATGCGTCGTGGTTTGGTGCTTTCCCTGGAAGTAATACCGTTGACCAAGCGCCGGCCATCCAGAAGGCCTTCACGGCGATGGGTAACTCCCGCGAAAGCAAAGTGGAGTTCGATATCGGCAACTACACCATGATGACTGGTGTCACGCTAACGCGTGGCGGATGGGTTATGGGCAGCGGCAATCGCAGAACTGTCTTCCTCGTGAAAGGTGACGGTTTCGATGTGTTCGCGACCGGACACACAGCCTGCCGTTTCTCCGATATCCAGTTCGAGAACCACCCCGACAACGTTTCCGCCAGGACAAGCCCCTTCATCCGCATAGACCACGACTTCTGCGTGATTGAGAACGTTTTTGCGCAGGAGGCGTTCAACCAGATCATCGTGGGCGAGAGTGGGAATAACTGCGCCATCCGCGAACTTAACATGGTGTGGCGGACGTACCCGTTCACTGCTGGCTCGGCCGGTATTCTCGTGCGCGGCTCTGGCTGCAACATTAGCGGAGTGTATTCCAACTACTCGTCTGGAGGCGGCCCAGAGTCACTGATCGCTGTAGGGAAGGGCGCCAGCGGGAACGTATCCGCCCCACGCATCAATAATGTGAGCTACATCTGCGCCTCGACAGGAGTTTTGGTGCATGGCGACAGCATCATTGTTTCGCGCGGGCAGATCAATGATATCAATTATCGCGGTGCGACAGGCAATGCACCGCAGGCAGTCAAGTTCCTAACCACCGGCTCTGGTGGAATTTTTGGCTTTTCGGTTGACGATGTCACCATCAACGGCACCGCCACTGCAGACATTACGTTCCAATGCAATGGCAGCGGCGACCTGAAGCAGATCACCGTTGATAATGTGTTCAGTTCTGGCACGACCGGAAACGGTATCGAGTTCATTCGGACGGCTGGCGCGCTGTCGGATATCGTCATCGGGGCAACCGTCAATGTGCGGCTGCGCGCGACTCCGGTGTTCTTCTCTGGGAGCAATTCCGGCATCCGAATTGATCCCCGGGCGATGGTCGGAGGGGACAACAGGGGTGATGTTGCTGGCGTATTTTTCCGTGGCAGCGTTGCCGATGATACGGCTTTCTCAGTTACGCTCGGACGGCAAATCTTTTCGGGCACCGCCATCATCACGGCTGGCATCACGGAAAAGGGCATCTTCGGTATTCGTGCCGCACCAACGCCTTCGGTATCAGCAAACTGGTTCACAGGCGCCACAGAGACAAATGTCGTAGCCGTGGCAACGTCTCTTTCGGGGACAACCGGAACAGATGGCAATCTGACGTTAGGTGTTCAGGACGGTGGTCTCTACGTCGAGAACCGGACCGGCGGCGTGCAGAACATCAGCGTGTGCGTGATGGGAGCTTAGCGGAATTAACGCCTGCTGTTTGAAACATTCGGCGGGCGCTACCACGCACTTTACGCTAGTGCCGACAACGGCGCAGGCGATAAACAAGGCTGCATCAGGACCGCCGGACCGGGTTGTGATTTGAAGAAGTCGCTCGGCCGCCTCGCTCCTCTCGAAAGCCGACTATAGTTGACTCACGATCAGAGTTGTATCAAAAGGCGCGTATTTTCATCACGTGCACGGCCCGAGAATGACTCCAAAAATATCTGTGATTGTGCCTCTCTATAAAACAGAGCGGTTTGTGGAGAAGTGCGTCCGCTCGATCATGGAGCAGACCTTTCGTGATATTGAGATTCTCTGCATTGACGACTGCTCGCCAGACAACAGTGCACAGATTGTGAGGCGCCTCGCCTCCGATGACAAGCGCATCAAACTCATTCAACACGTTGAGAATCGTGGTTTAGGCGGTGCGCGAAATACCGGGATTCTGCACGCCAGAGCGCCGTACATCGCAAGCGTCGACAGTGACGACTACATCGAGCCAACGATGCTCGAGGCGCTCTACGAAGGGACGATGGGCGAACATTACGATGTCGTTGTGTGCGGATACGACAGAGTTGACGAAACTGGAAAGGTACTTTCAAAGCACCTCAGAAGTCAAAAATCGATGGATCCAATCCCGGATGGTCAAGATCCCTACAAAATTGCCAACCCAGCATTCTGGAACAAGCTTTGGCGAACGTCTCTCTACACTGAGAACGAAATATACTTTCCAAATCATATATACTATCAGGACGCAGCAACGACGCCGCGTATTTTCGCGTATGCGAAGAATGTTAATTTTATTGGAGGTGAATACTACAAATATCTAGTCAGATCTGACTCTATTACAAATAAAATAAGCGACAAACATAAGCTGGATAAATACAGAGAGTTAGATTTGGTAAAAGAGTTTTTTATCGAGCGTGGTTTATACGGGAAATATCACAACGCGTTCAGGAAGCGCGTTCTTGATACGTATCGGGTTCACTACACGACCATCGTGGACAACGATAAGAGTCCTGACGATCAATCGGTTAGATATCTTCGATATCTTCTTTTGATGAGAGAAAGCTACCTTCATCTGGACGACGCAATCCGTGGAATGACCATCGAAGAGTTACACACGGCGTTCCAAGACGGCGGTATCGATATTCGGAGGCTTGGACTTAAAAGGCAAACTATATCTTTGGAAGGCATTCCTCCAAGAATAGAGCGCCCGTGGTCGCGAGCGCCGGAAGTTCTGGTGTTGACACTGCATTCCGGTGAGAACGAGTTCGCTGCATCGAAACGGTCGCTTGACCACCAGACATACAAGCGTTGGACACACAAGGTGTTCAGCGACTTGGGAAGTGTCGAGTCCCATCGGGCTCTATACGGCGAGATCATGGCCAACAGCGGAAGGTACCACATCTTTGTCAAGTTCGACGCCGATATGGTTTTTGCTGATGAGAACGTGCTGGCTGACATCGTCAAGCAATTCAATGCGGATCCTCAGTTGGACCACTTCATCGTTGCCTGCAACGACTGGATGACTGGCAAACAGATCATCGGGGTACATGCGTTCAGTAATCGCGTCACGTGGGAGCAATCAGCCGAGGGCCTTTTCGTCGACCCAAGTCCCAAGCGACCGGGCAAACGCGTCATCATGGAGAATCCAGACAGGATCTTCTTCCATCACTCCCCTGATCCTTCTCCCTTCCAGGCGTTCCATTTTGGTGCGCACAGAGGATTGAAGCTTACTCAACGATTCCGCTCGTATGAGGACAAGCGTTCTGATGCGATGATTAGTCAGTGGGATGTATTTTTCAGTGTTTGGAGCCGCTTCGTTGAAACGGGCGATCAGCGACTCGGTTTAGCGCTCGTCGCCTGCCATTTAGTCATTTCCGACGAATTGGGTGACGGTGCCCAAGACTACAAGGACGCGGAGCTGCATGAGTCGTTTCAAAAGTATGCAAGCGTCAGCTCTGCGGAGATGCTCTCGCTTCTTCAGCCATTATGGGGGACACGTCCTAGTCGCCGAAAATACTTTGCCCGTGCTGTCGGATCTGATGGACTAAGGAAAATTGAAGAGGATCGGAGGAAGCGGGAAAAGGCGAAAACACCTGTAAAGAGATCAACTCTTCTGGCTTCTGATGAGCGCATTCGATCACGTCGTCGGTATCGGATATATAGCGCCGTGTTGTCTCCGTTCATTGACGAAAAACTGAAGCGGAAGCTTCACAACGCGCCAACTGCCTTCTTTCTAGATGCTAGGCACCCGGCATTAAAACTGGGCAAATGGTTGCTCCGTGGTGATTTGTAGTAGTTCGTGGAAGCCCTACTGCAACGTCTCCGCAGGCGTGGTTCCAATGTTGGTCGCCAGCTGATATGGCCGGCAATGAGGCGATTCTGGGCCTCATTGCCGCGGCAGTTGGAATCTTAGATTTTTACTTTCCCGAAGACCTTCTCCGGATAAATGAGGGCTATTCCGAGTCTCATAAGCAGCCCGATCACGGGGGAAGACAGCAGCTTATCCATTCGGTCCTTCTTCTCTGCGTGTCTCTTGTATTCCTCGAGCTGTTCCTTGGAGATACGCAGGTATGATCGCAGGGGGAATGCTTCGAACCGCGCAATTCCAGCGCTCCCCTCTTTATGGAAGTCCTTAAAATCACTCTTGTAGGGAGCAAGCAGTTCTTGTTCCAAGGCGCCTTGGTCGAAAAGACCATGCTGCTTGTTGGCCCAGAGCACAGACTTGACGTGCTTAGCAATGTCGCGATAGCGCTTGGCGAGTTGCTGCTGATTGAATTTTTTGGCCGCCCATCGCGCATGGAGATCGATCGCCGCCTGGTCGGTGAACCCAAGATATCGAGCATTCCGAGAAATGACCCGATAGGCAAAATTTTCTTGCTGCGAGCGAATCTCGCGGGGGTCTGCCATCTTCGCGCGATATTTGAGCAGAGGCTTCTGAAGATTGTGAAAGCGCGCGCTTTGCTCAAAGGCCAGCCGCGTCCAGAGCTCATAGTCTTGAGCCTTAAGGAATTCAGGATTGTATCGTACCTGCTTTGCGCGAACATAATCGCCGCGCAGCATTACCGTCGGATGAATCATACCCGGCCTGTGAAGCATTGCGACTTTGATCTTTCGGTCGCTCTCTGGAGGTGCCGGGGTGTACTCCGGCGGCTCATGCCAGAAGGGTCTGATAACCGTAACATTGGTGCCGCAGACGTGAATGTCTGGGTTGGAGTTCATGAAGGAGACTTGCTCCTCCAGACGGGTAGGCTCTGATATGTCGTCGTCATCCATCCGAGCAATGTACTTACCAACGGCGAGATTGAAACCGACGTTGAGTGCTGACGGGAGACCGCGGGATGTCTCGTTCCTTAGAATCCGCACGCGGCTGTCATTTTTTGCGTAAGTTGCCAACATGGCTGGCGTGCTATCCGTTGACCCGTCATCAATGATGATGAACTCCAGATCGCTCAGAGTCTGATCGAGTATAGATTGGACCGCCTCACCGATCGTCTTCTCGCCATTTCTGGTCGCCATGACAACGGATACCAGAGGGCGAATAGGCACGGCTTTGCCATACTCCTCTTCCGGGAGAGCCCACGGCGTTCTTTGGCGAACTGCATTGTACATATAACCGAGGGGATGACGGCAGCCGGAGTGCCACGGCTTTAACTTTCCTGAGAACTGCACGATGGCGGGTGAAGCCTTCGCCTCAGCAACCTCAGCTTTTCCATAGGTCAGTGTGCCTTTTCCGTTGTAATCATATGTCGCTCGCACGATGCTCCATTTCGGGTGGAGAGGCAGAATTCTGCCGCGCAGAACGATGTTGATCACGTCCTGATCGGGAAATTCTATGGATTCGCGCTTATCGAGAAAGCAGTCAATGAGAGCTTTTTCGATGTTTTGAGCGCGCATGCCTTTCAGATCAACGACCATCGTGCCGGAGTTGAAATAGGGGTCAGATGCCGAGAGGCCAATCTCGCGCTTGTAAGTCTCGTATTTGCGCCAAGGGCTTTCGACCAGGGCTATTAGTTTGCCCGTGAGGTCGGTATCCCAGAGAGGCTGGAGAGAACTTATGGTAACAGCGTCAACATCGATGTAAATTGCTTTGTCGACGCTCGGCAGCAAGTTCGGCATGAGGAGCCGGTACATGGCCACTTCGTTTATGTATTCCGGGGTTCTCTTCCCGATCTCGTGCTCGAATTCGATCTTAATGAATTCAACGGAAATATCGAAGCTTTGGACGGATGCCTTAATTTTTTCCTTGGAAGCGGCGGTAATGTTCTTCTCAAGAACATGTACTGCTATCGGCCCAGGGGTAGTTTCGGCAATTGATCTAATATGGACGCCAAGATGTGGCGCGTAATTTTCGTCGGATGCAAAAATAACGTGTATCACTCAAAATAAAGCGCCGTGCGCCCTCCTAGTTCAATTCCAATGGACAAGTTTCGTGCGTTTTGAGACCGCATCTCGGATCCGCTGGTCTCGCTGTTTTGATATGGGAAAACGGTCCTGATGGAATTCGCAGCGCAGTTCGTCTATCAGATCGATGGCGCCGGTTTCAAGTAAATGTTGTAGAACCTGATATTCTGCACCTTCTATGTCCATCTTTACGGTAACGGTGTCACCAGGCCCAACTAGGTTGCGCAACCACTCAGAAAAATCGACCGTTCGGACAATGACACTCTTTTGGTAGTCAATTTCAAAATGCGGGGCCTGGGGCACTTTTTTCTTGCCTTTGACCAGAGTGCTCGAAAGCGGATGGCCGAGAAACATGGGCCGATTGCCATTGCTCGTCCAGACAGCAGCTTCAATAATGGCGACATGTGTTCCAGAAAATCGTTTGTTCAGTCGTTCAACCATCAAGGGGTTTGCCTCAAATCCCCACGCCTCATGGTCGGGGTTATCAGCCAGGAATGAAGCGATCGTATCACCCTTGTTAGCCCCCAGATCGATGTAGATTTTCTTCGGCATTCACAAGCGTTCCTCTATGCGGCATCATGCGATGGGCGAGTGGTTGACGGGCGCTGAAAAGCAAGGTCGTGGTAACCCATGTGGTTCAGCGCGAGATAGCGTACCGGCCACTTGCGCTCGTTCACACATTCATTTACCGCTGCCACAACTCCATAGGCTACACCCTCTGACCAACTCCAGGTGGTGTAGTCGTTGCAGATGACATAGCCGCCAGGCTTTACGACGCGACAGGCTTGCTCCAGGTCCTTTTTGACTGCGGCGTAGTCGTGGGCAGCATCGATGTAGATCCAGTCGAATTTGTCATTCGGGAAAGTCGCCAGCACATCCCATGACATGCCCTCGTGCTTAAACACGCGAGAACCAAGCAGGACATCCTCGTAAGCCACTGTCATTTTATCCAAGCGACTATCGACCAAGTGTAGCTCGGCGAGGTCGTACTTTTCGAAGAGCTCCTTAGAAAATTGTCCCGTTTGGACGCCGACTTCGCAGGCAACCGCATGCGAGGGGATGTGTTCGAACGCGACACGCCTGTCGGCGATCAACCGTGCGCCATCGAGAAGGCTGGGTTCAATAGGTACTGGCGTTCCGTCCAATAAACCCTTTGGCTGCCCGGGATTGCCTTGTCGGTACTTAGTAATCGCCGCTCGGAACTGCTTCGCGGCGGCCTTAAGCTCAAGGAAATCCGCGGCTTCTGCGGTAGTCGTGTTCGGCATGTCGTTATCTTGCTCCCGCTTTGGCACGTAAGGTGACCATCTATCGGCTCATATTTGCAGGGCCCCACGCCGTCAACCATAGCAGTTCTGAGTTCGCGGGGAATTGCCCTTTAATCGTAATGTCACGCCAGACCGACGTTCGGAAACGAGACAAATAATCCGGTGATTATTCCCCCCGAATCGAGGGTGGGCCGCAGCTAAGTTAACGAGGCGGGCTGCCGGCGGCCTGAGGTTTGGCGAAGGCAACTTGCGCGTCGGGCTTGTCACACTACCGGTCCGGTAATCGAGGGGCCTGGCGTCGTCCGCCAACGAAAGTTGGAACCACGGATGGGACTGTGACTGCTGACATGGCGACCCTGCCCACCTAACTACTAAACCACCCGCGCACAGGAATTCTCGTGATCATCACCACCGCGTCACCACGTGGGCGCCAAGTGCCCACGACGGAAACCTGCTGCGCTGTCGCTCTGCAGTCACAAGCGACCCAGATCATTGCTCCGGTGGCTGACGCAAGATCTGGCAAAATTGTTCCGAATACGTTAACAATTTATCCTCATCGTTTCATCGGAGTGCACAATGATGCTGGCCAAGGTTCGTGCAATATGCAGCGAGTTTGATATCGCGATCGTGGCGGCCAATGTCCAGCCCATGCCCGGGCAGACTCGAGCGCTAGGGACTCTGGAGCGCATCATGGCACGGCACGGCGAAGGCCATCTTCGTCTCGTCGTTGCGACCATGGCCGAGACCACCGGCAATCAGGGCTTCATCAACGAGTATTCGGCCTGGGCCGCGTCCGATCTGATCCGAGCGAACTCGGACTGGATCGAAGATCACGCAGAGGAGTGGTTCCAAGCATGGGATAAAATCCCGCTCGGCTTCCTGATGTGGCAATGCCAGCAGCTCTACGGCTTCGTCACGCAGCGCCAGGCGCTGGCCGGCATGCTTTACCTGCTTCTCTCGGGCATGAACCCCACCAGAAAGCCCGAGGAGACGATGGGATACGCTTGGATGAACCGGCTTCGCGCCAGTCAGGAAGAGCGCTTGAACGCTGCCCTAGAGGCTGCATGACGTTCACTGCGGCTTTTTACGACGGTGCGGTTGCTTCCTTGCTGAGAAACTCTCCACAGCAAGCCTCTCCCTGATACGATCAGCTTCGGACATTTCAGCTCTGGCCGAGTCGGCTGTCCGCGCACGCACGGCCCTCTGCGTTCTGACGTCCGCGGCCGCTTTAGCTTCTCTCTGCTTCCTCGCTTCATTGTTCGCCATCCATCGCGCGAGTTCCGCTTCCCCAGATTCCTCCGTCGATACTTGCGGTGGCTGAAATGGCATTACTCGGACAATGGCGCCTTCAAGCTCTAGCTCAACCGTAACACCTTCGAAGTTTGCGACCGCAGCCATCCGCTTCAGATCCGCCTGACGGATCAACGCTGGTCTGGTCATAGGTAACCCTCCGGTGCTTCCTATATGCTTCCTGTGGATATCGGAGGAGGGGAGGGAAGGACCGAAATCCCCTGAGAAATATGGCGCACCCGACAGGATTCGAACCTGTGACCTTTGGAATCGGAATCCAACACTCTATCCAGCTGAGCTACGGGTGCATCCGTTGGCGGCAGGGCCGCCGAAGCAGTCTGTGAAGCGGTTCTTAGCC
>Ga0315913_1005711_pt1 | contig 15092 bp, 7 predicted proteins | sample MpolsnodulesMG_FD_207736 | JGI IMG/M metagenome (GOLD analysis project Ga0315913, IMG submission 207736) | Medicago polymorpha root nodule microbial communities from Los Angeles, California, United States - small nodules | ecosystem: Host-associated > Plants > Roots > Nodule | place: USA... | reverse complement strand
TATAGATGTATGACACGTGACAAAAATAAAATCAATGGTTTGGGTTTAAAAAGACAAAAGCAGTCTTAGTTTAATAAAATACAAATAAACACAACACCAATCAACCTTCCTTCATCAACTGTACTGCCACCGTGAACAAAGACAACACCAAGAATAGACCAGTCTAGATCTCACCTTGGTGTTGTCTTCTTGGTGTTGTCTTTGTTCACGGTGGCAGTACAATTGATGAAGGAAGGTTGATTGGTGTTGTGTTTATCTGTATTTTATTAAACTAAGACTGCTTTTGTCTTTTTAAATCCAAACCATTGATTTTATTTTTGCCACGTGTCATACATCTATGACTTGAAATAGGATAAATTGAGGAAACATAAATGGAGCAAAGATGGACTCCTACAATTTACTCCAACAAATGTTTTTTTATCTTGAGCATAGTCCAAATTTCTCTTTTCCATTTGATTTTTTCTTTTTCCATTTTGTTCTAGACATAACAAATGTGTAGGGACCACTTTTGTATTTTCTGCAACTTTAGTCTCCTCTTGCAACTCTATAAATACTATCATCAAACATCACTTGAGTCTTGAAGAACGAAGAAAGGAAGGGGAAGAGAGTTTTTTACAAAAAGAAAAAAGAGTGATAATAAAAATTATTGCTTAACATAATCTTAGTTCACCAATAATGTAATCATACAAATAATGATAAGAGAAATAGGAAGAAATAATAGAAAAAATCATTGGCATACATGATCCTATTTTCAAGAGGTAAACTATTTATTGTACTTCTTAGTGTTATATTTGCATTCTTTCAATAGATTAGATTACGACACAGAGACAAATATGATGATATAGAATTCATGTCCAGTGAATAATAGTTAGTTGAATATAAACTAGAAAGACTAAGACTAGCAACAACACCATCAATAGTAACACAGAGATATTTGGACACCCTTATAATATTTTAAAATTCTTACATAGCAGAATTTTATTCTTTTTGACCATTTTAACTTAATATTTTTGCATCAACTATCCAATTGTATGCACTCTTTTACTATAATTACTTTTGATGTCTGAGGCATCCCTTCACATCCTCTACTCCTCTTATAGTCTACAACAACCTTTCCTTTATATAAAAATTGAATAATCTCCATGAACAAAGTGAAAAAAGAAAATGGGAACATATCCCACACAATAATTAATTCATGCCCAAATAAGTAGTAAACCAATATATCTAATATGATAGTGGAAAAGGCCTTCTCATTAATCACTTCTAAAGCGAAGACTTCAAAAATTTGAAATCCCTTACATCGAATGTCTTATCCTTGTAAGAAGAACCGAAAAACAATGAAACATGTGTGTTCTTGTTAGAAGAACACCCTGAATAATCTATCACAAATCGATGCTTATTTTCCTCTTTCGAGTTGCAAACTACCTTCCTCAAGTTGGTGAGACTAACAACCCTTGAAGCTAGATTGTTGATCTTCACTTATTCAACAAGTGGAGAGTTATCGTCCTCATCGAACACATACATACTAATACACGAGAGATACTTTTATATATTTTCGTTTCAATAAGATTTCTAAGAACATTGAATCAATTCAATATTTAGGTGTGATCCATCTGAAGTACACATAATTGCTCTAGGTGGCACACACCTAAATTTTGAATAACTCGGTGTTCTTTAGAATTTTCCAGAGTACAAAAATATGGAAGAGAATCTCCTCTTGTACGTTTGTATGTATGAAGTCGATGAGGAGTCTCATCTTGTTGAAGAAGTTGAGATAAAAAAACATAGCTCCTCTGCGGAGGGATGATAGCCCTATCAATTTAGTGGGAGGAACTTAGACCTCAGAGCACGGATATCAGCATCGAAAATTTGATCGGGGTGAGATTATGCCATTTAGGGTGAGGTTTTGTTCTAAAGAGAAAGAGGGGATTCATTAGTTTTCATTGTTCTTCGTATGATTAGAAGTAATTCATTAGTTTTTAGTCTTCATATGAACTTTGGACCTAAGATGAAAAATAAAAAAATTTAGGGTGGTTCGAATGCAAAAAAACAAAAAGAAGGAGTATTGGTGCAATATATTAAAAAGTTTATATGTGATAGATTATTATAATTAAATTAGAGATATTTGGGGTCTAGGTGAAAAATTATGGACTTAAGGTGCAAAAAATAATTAGGGTTATCAGAATGAAAAAATATATGATAAAGGTGCAAAAAAAAAAAAAACTTCGTTGTTGCGCCAGATTTCATCCTTCTAGCAAATGAATTTCATGATTAACAACCGTGTAGCTTAAGTCTAAAACTTAATTGTAACTTGTAAGCTCCAAGTAAAAACACATAATAATTTTTTTTTCTCCAAATAAACCATGTTGCTACTTGTACACTTAAAGATAAGGTGAAGTCCAAAAAAAATTTAGCCATTTTCCTGAGATAACTAACAACTTTGGTTTTATCACATTTTGACTATTGTAACTTAGTTAAGATTGAATTAAGATAACTTTCATGTAATGGGTTTTGTGCAAGGGGGAAGTTTTGGGATTTCACAGGGAAAGATAGATTCTTCCAGAAGGTAGTTTTGTGGAAAGGGGTTTAGCTCTTGTACGATAGTTAACGATGTTATCCATTTTATTATTTAGGTGCAAGGACTAGGAGGAGTTAGGGCTTTAGGGTTATCGATTCTCTCAAAATGCATGGTTTTGAGTCGCTAAACTGATTTGAACTAAAATATTAAAAAAATTGAGGAGTTAAAAGTCAAGAGTTAAAATTATAAAGAAGAACTCAGTCTCGCAACACCTAAGTTTGTCACCTCATTTTTTTTTTCTTTTGCGGTATCCCTAATTTGTTTTCAAATGTAAAATAACTAAATTAGCAAAAGATAAAATTACGATGTTTTTACAATGAAGCATAATCCAAAAATCACTTGTGTATCCTCTCACATACCTACTACCAATCTTGCATATTTTAAAACTAAGAAGAAAAAAAAATACATTACAATTTACAACAAATGTTTTTATCTTGAGCATGATCCAAATTTCTCTTTTCCATTTGCTTTTTTCTTTTTCCATTTTGCTCCAAACTTAACAAACATAACAAATGTGTAGGGACCACTTTTGTATTTTCTTGCAACTATACCATCCTTGAAATTTGGTACCACTCTATAAATACTCTCATCAAACATCACTTGAAAAACGAAGAAAGGAAGAGGAAGAGAGTGTTTTTACAAAAAGAAAAAGAATGAGTGTTCCATGAGTGAAAATAAAATTTATTGGTTAACATAATCTTAGTTCACCAATATTGATAAGAGCAATAGGAAGAAATAATAGAAAAAATCATTGGCATACATGATCCTATCTTCAAGAGGTAAACTAATTGTACTTCTTTGTGTTATACATGCATTCTTTCAATAAATTAGATTACGACCCATAAACAAATATGATGATAGAATTCATGTTCAATGAATGATAGTTAGTTGATTAAAAATTAGCTAAATTACACCACGTGTCCTTTAAGTTCGAGGTTTGTAACAAATTAGTCTTTAAATTATTTTGATCACACATAAGTCTTTTAAGTTTGAGGTTTGTGACAGATTGGTCTTTTAAGTTAGTTTAGTCACATAAATCATTTAAGTTTCTAAACAACAACCTGTCACATCCTCTACCTCTCTTATAGTCTACAACAACCGTCCCTTTATATTAAAAATTGAATAATCTCCGGGAACAAAGTGGATCAAAGATACAAACATGAAAAGAAAAATGGCAACATATCCCTCACAATAATTAATTCAAGCCCAAATCAGTAGTAAACTAATAATATATCTAATATGATAGTGGAAAAGGACAATTGAAATCCCTTGTATCAAATCTCTTATCCTTGTAAGGACACTGAAAACCAATAAAATATGTTTGTTCTTGATAGAAGAAAACCTCCCCCTAAATAATCTATCCCAAAGCGGTGCTTATTTTCCTCTTTCGAGATGTAAGATAGCTTCCTCGAGTTTGCGAGACTAACAACCTTTTGCACATGAGCATTGTTGATCTTCCCTCATTCAACAACTAGAGAGTTGTTGTCCTCATTTATAAATACCAATACATGAGATGTACTCTTCTATTTTTACGTCCTCGGTAAGATTTCCAAGAACATTGAAACAATTCTACTTAGACGTGTTCCATCCGAAGTACACATAATTGCTTTAGGTGACACACGCCTAAATATTGAATGGTTTCAATATTATTTGGAATTTTCCTGAGTACAAAAATATGGAAGAGAATTCCCTCTTGCACTGAGGTTGATGAGGAGTATAACTCTCATATTGTTGACGAAGCTGATATAAACAACTTAGCTCCTCTGCAGAGGGTTGATAGCCCCACCAACTTAGTGGGAGGTTTACAACTCAGGACAAATATAAGCACCAACATTTTGATTTGAGTGAGATTATGTCATTTAAGGTGAGGTCTTCTTCTGGGATTCATCAGTTTTCATTGTTCTTTATATGATTATTAGTAATTCAATTTAAGAGATTTCCCTGTTTCTTTATATTGGTCTTCACAAGAACTTTCGATCTAAGATGAAAAATAGAAAGAAAAAATAAATTTGGTGGTGACTGAGGTTTGAACCCCAAACCTTGTATATATTATGCATTGTCTCTGTCAACTGAGTTAAACTCACAAGGAGGAAAAATAGAAAATTTAGGATGGTCAGAATGAACCAAAAAAAAGTTGATTAACAATTAAAAAAAATGAAAATGGAAAAAACTATGGACTTACGGTGCAAAAAAATTCTTCGTTGTTGCGCCAGATTTCATCCTTCTAGCAAATGAATTTAATGATTAACAACTGTGTAGCTTGAGTCTGAAACTTGATTTTAAGCTCCAAACAAAAACACAAAACATAGTACAATGAACTTGGTAGAAGAGTTACAAACTTGAGCAGGAATTGGGATAAAGATATAGTACAATGAACAAACTCGACTAGTTAATGATAACAGCAATATTAACAATAACAGAAAGTACCATTGGAAAAAAAATGGAAAGTAATTCAAAAGTTGAATGCAGCACAGTCAATTAAAACTAAGGTCTAAGCCAAATGTTCCGCTTTTAATCTATGCCGAATTTTCCATTTCTAATTCTAATCTAGAACGTTTTAGCTGTTGGCGCAAATTATAAATCTGCTTGATAGAAGTGAGATTCTCTTCATTACGTTCTTTCAATGTCTGTAATATGTCTTTCGGTTTGTAATTGCTCCTTGTCAGATCATCGACCAAAGACTTCTCTTCGCCACTTAGCCGACCAGCATATGTGCTCCCGATCGCAGTTTCAATTACTTCATGGTTGTGAAATCCACACACTACGTTCACTTTCCATCCATCACCATTTCTAACGGGTCTTCCTCTCAGTCTAAATGGACACCCACATTTCTTTGTTCCAGTCTTGCGAGCTAATGCATCCTTGTATTGTCTATATTTTCCACTTCTTTCGCAACCCAAAATCACAGTTGTTTTCCTTCCTATCCTCTTCTTCAATCCGCCATTGTCTGATCTTTGAATGATAACAGTAAACCCGTGCTCTCTCCCAATGGCTCGTGCCCAATTCAGCAGATACTCTCGAGTAGGAAACACCTAAAAATAAAAATTAATAAAACTATTATGTTCACAGAATCATCATAACATGACAACAATAACTTTTCCTTAAAAAAAAAAACTCAGAATTCAATTACCTCTTTAGTGGTGAATGCATCACTATAATCCACAATCTTAGTTGGAGGTAAAAATCCCACCATGCGCCTTCAAAAAAATTCAACAATACAGCACCTTAAAATAAACTCTCAGAAACTAAATTTCACTACAAAACAAAATATAAACTTCCAAAAACCAAATCTCAAAACTTAAGAGATAATGAACTCCCAGAATTTAAATTCCAATGCCATAACACTTGATAAACTTTTGGAACTGAAATCCAGTAAAAATCTGGGCTACCAACAATGTCTTGGCTTGACTCATTTACTGTGTTCTAATCTCTTCCTCTTCTCGTATCCATGTAATAATAGATAAATTCAAAAAAGTAAACGAATAACGTGAAAAAGGAGGAACCAACAATACTACATGTCCAAATGATTCTCCATAGTCCATATTTCAATCATGTTAATATTATAATTAGCAGTAACTAAATAAGAACTTAGAGGAATCAACTCTCTCAAATGCACCTAAATAAGAACTCAGTCTCACAGCACCTAAGCTAACAGAGTCACTTACCATAAATTGAAATAAATATACAAATAAACATTTTATTAGGTCACCGAGTAAATTTCATACCTTTCATGTGCGAACACAGGAACAATCACTTCTCTTAGAATCTTTGCAGCATCCTCAGGCAAAACAGGATTGATGTGAGACCCAGTTCCAAGCTCAAAACCAGTTGTCGGAATCAGTTGAGGTATTATCTGTATAAACCAATGACTGTATGCCAGCTCTGACCCATCACCACGCAGTGGACTAGTGTGAATCATAAAGTTGTATGGTGGATTGTTCAATTGAAAAGACATCTTTCTAAGAGTCGTTCTCATCAAACTTCCAAGATCAAGTGCCTGTAAAATAAATGTCAAGATATAATGGTCAGCCTTTTAGACAATAACCTCCAAACAGGAGAAATTACCACACATATATATAGTTGGTAATAGTGTGCAATGCACTGCAATTTTGCAAAATCCAAAACTGCATCTATAGCCACTATCATGACTCGCTGTGCTTACCCCCCTAACATTCACATATTTCTGATAACACCTAGACTGCTGAATTATTTCATAGTTTCGAGAAAAAGAATTGTTTATGATTCAAGACTGTGATGCATTTTATGGTTAACTTACACTTTGAATGATAAATTGAAATGGAGTTGTATTTTTAATATGTTCATAAATATTAAATTTGAAACACAGCATAACACAATCCAGGTTTACCACACAAAGGCAGTTGGTGAAAAACATTTGTTATACAGTTACATTTGAAGGCACATGACAATTAGAACTTAGCATCTCCGTGTTATACTATAATTCCTAATCAAAATTTATGTCCTATCCCGTATGATTAAGGCACCAAATATAATACAACTATATTCTAAAATACGATGACATTCAAACAGCATTTCTTATTTAATTTTTCAATGTGTTTCTGTCACGTGTGTCGCATGTAATCACCCTTATAAAAGATCTAGCATCTAACAATCAGCAGCAAGTCTCGCAAAACAACTAATACAAAGCCTTTAAATCATGTGTAATGAGATGCATTTACATTAAAATCAAACTACATATTTTGCATTTCAACATAAATAGGACTTTGCATAGAATGAAGTGTTACCATTTCATCATCCAATTCATGGAAGTGTGCAGAGTGATACCGGGGAACAACCCATATCTCAAAAGGAAATGAAGCAGCAAACGGAATCAATGAAAAGAAGTAGGTAGATGAATCAATCAAAAGATCCTCAAGTTGAATGTCACAAATACAGCACTTCCCGGTCTGATAAAAAAAATCCTTCATATTTCCAAGACGGGCAGAAACATTATTTGGAACAATTGGCAAGCCCAGGATTTGACTATGAGAATGACTCATTGCTGCACCAGCTTTTTCACCATGGTTTTTAAACACCTTCAAAGATTAATAAAATCAAGTTTAGACATGACAAATTACATGAAACAGGTGCCAGAAGAAGAAAACTGTCATAATATATTTATATTTATACAGAACAAGGCAAGACTAGGTTAACTGCAAGTCTTATTGTAGAAAATAATAACTAAAACTGTAAAAGTAAATAGAACCATAGTTAGTGATGTGAAGCACGCAAGCAACAGTGCAACACTGCTTACTTGCTTAAATGCTCTCATTACCTAAAGTCAAATCACAATTATAATATGCCTAGATCATAAATCATAGCTCACTACAGCACACTGCAAATAGAATAAAAAGTATATCAAACTTCCTACTTTCATATGAGAAGTGTCAAACCCCATACAAACACAGCCGTAAAGCAGCCAAAAAGATTCAAGCTCACATAACTTTTGAAGAAAATATGAACTTGTACAACAAGGGACACAAAATTTACAAGGAATAGATAGCGAAATCAATGTTATCAATAGCGGAACGCCAAAAATCTGCTACGTTAGATGGCAAATAGTGTTGCCAGCAAATAGCGGAAGCTACAAAGTGGTTGAAATAAGTCAATTATATATATAAAGGCACGCTGAATACAAATAAAAAAGGGAATGGAGGCAGAGCGTGGCTCAATTACTGAGAGGTTTACATATTACGATGAATATATAAGTAATACTCATTGACTATTCGGTTTTTAAAATTTATGAATAGGTCCACATGCAGATTCTTCAGTTTATTATTTTAGAAAATACTGAATGAAATTAAGAAAATAAGTCACAGAGGCTTACTTAACTAACAAATTACATTATCTTAAGAACTGGTGTGATAATTTCTTCTATCAGGGGATGAATATATAACCCCCACTTATATTGAAGGCTTACTTCAAAATTATCACATTAGCCTTTGAGATGCCAAATGATCACTCAAACATTATGCATCGGGTGAAAACTTATAACTTATGTCCCTATACATCCTCCTCTACCATAGTTAATCTTGTTCGAGATGAGCTGAGCAACAAGGTTTGACATCACCCTAAAGGATTTGTTATTCACAATGAATCAAACCAAATACCTCCCACTAAGGAACATATCTTTACACTTCCTACTTGCAGTAGCACGGTTCCAGTAAGCCGACCTTGTTGCAGAGTGCATAAGGACTGATATCACCAACTAGAAAAAGTTCCACTACTCTCTCTCACAACCTATTCCAAAATGACCACACATCCATTATCAATTGTGTGCATTATTCGTCCATATATCCGCGTATATCTCCATATTTAAAAAAAAACGTAATCCAGCTTAAGGCAGCAACAAGGGTGCACACTCTTGTTACTAGCAGACCTAGAATGGTTCCACTATGCCACCTCATTGCATACCAAGTGAACAAGGACTAATATCCGCCAAATAAGAGAAAAAAATCTCACTACTCTCACACTACCTATTCTCCATTGAAAAACTACTTTTAAATGATGATAATGTTACAGTTTTCCTTTATTTTATTCTAAACATAAAACTAAAATTTAAAGGCTACAAATAAAAAACATCACATTAGCCTTTGAAAATGCAAAATGATCACAAATATATTACATATCAAATGCATTTCCTTACAAAACTCACATATACAAGAGCAAACCTTGTTCAAGGTGGACAAAACAATAATGGTAGACATCAATCCTAAGTATACCACTCCACACATTATTCCTAGTTGCATATCTGGCATGCTTCCACTTAACAAACCTAACAGGGTTTATCCATCAAGTACATACCAACCTAAGTAACACTAACACTTCTATGTTGTCAGTATCGTGTCTAGTGTCTATGCTTCATAGAAAACTACTACTATCACCAAACAGACAGTTTTAATTTCACTACTTTCAAGTTACCAATTCTCTTATAAAACAACAAAATTCAATTATTATTATTTATGAATTACCAATTCTCTTATAAAACAACAGAATTCAATTATTTATTTTTTTAAAAAAAGAGAAGTCCTTAAATGTTTTTGATAGACTCATAAGGATAACAAGTTCTTGAATTCTGCTGCTAAACCAACCTAGGGTTTATTTGTCAAGTGCAAAACAACCTTACATAGCATTGACACTTCCAATTAAAGTCGGGTCCAAATACTTCAGATTAAATCCAACACTGACACAACACTTACACATATAGATATATTAATCACTTCCATTTACTTAAATTATTATCACTAGCTACATTGTCAGTTTCACAATCAATATCATGTCTAGTGTCCGTGCTTCATAGATAAAGACAAATATCACCACACCAACCACACTATTTCAAAACAGATAGTACTACTATTCATTCAAAACAGATACATTGTCAATGTCGCAGCCAGTCGTCAGTATCATATGCTTCATAGATAACAACTAATATCACCACAATAACTACAAAATTTCACTTCCATTACACTCAAATCACCAATTTTCCTATAAAACAACAATTATAAACCCTAAATATTGAACATTTCTTTAATATTTAGGGTTCAATATTTATATTTAGGGTTCAAAATTTCACTTCCATTACACTCAAATCACTTTAAATTATTATCACTATCTACATTGTCAGTGTCGCAGTCAGTATCATATTAATGTCCGTGTTTCATAGATAAAGACATATATCACCACACCATCCACACAATTTCAAAACATATAGTACTACTATTCATTCAAAACAGATACATTGTCAATGTGCAGTCAGTCATCAGTATTGTAGTATCGTGTCTGGTGTCGGTGCTTCATAGATAACGACTAATTTCACCACACCAACTACACAATTTCACTTTCATTACTCTCAAATCACCAAATTTCCTATAAAACAACAATTATAAACCCTAAAAATTTAAAATTTCTGTAATAAAAATCAAAACTTTAACAAAATAAAAAACCCAAATCCACAAAAAAAAACAAACCTGAACATATTTGATAGACTCAAGATGAACCAATTCTCTGATCCTATTACTGAAAGCAACAAAAACCTCGCCAACATCCTTCGGCGTCAAATCCAACAACTGCTCCGAATGCACCGGACTTTCAATCACAACATCATGAATCCCAAACCCATCCAAAACCTCACCACCATCCAACACAAACCCATCATCCAAACTCCTCAAAACAGCCGGATTCGGACTCTCCACAACCCTAATCTTCCAATTCGGTTCATCAAACGGAACCCTAAAAATCTCCTCGCTACATTCATCTTCATGACCAATGCAATACACACACGGCTTATTCCTACTAGGATTCGTATTATACGTCGATTTCCCCTTAAAGTCTGAAGCTTTCTTCGTTTTATCTTGCTTGAAGATAACCCATTCATTCCAAACCGTTGATTTTCTGTAAACTGGATTCGGATCTTCTTCCTCATCGGTTTCCTGCAGAAAGGGGTGAAATTTAGGGTTAGGGTTTCAAAAAAATTGAAAAAATTGAAAAAAAATTGAAAAATTAGGGTTAATGAAAACGACGAATGGGAGTGTCGTTTTGAAGGTACTTACCAGTGTTGAAAGAGTGAATGGTGAATTAGGGTTGATTAACGAACGGCGTTTGCCACCGACGGTTTTGGTTCTCATCGTTGCGAAAAATTGGTACGAATTTTGTACGAAAATGAAGTTTCGTAGTGACTGTGTGTGTTTCGTACTGATTGAAAGTGTTTTGGTGTTTGGTTTGTTTGCCCTAGTTAGAGAGATGCGGCTATTTGAATGAAGAAGGGAGGTACAAGAGAAGTAAAATAGTAAATACACGTTTATTTTTTTATATATATTTTTTAGAATTTAATTTGTATATTTTATCGATGTATAATTATTTTACACATGTATCGCTAGTAAATGATAGATCCATTAATCAAATTATCTAGGCTTTTATACGAAGAAAATATTCATTGAGAAGAAAGATGTTGGAGTTTAATGCATGATAGATGTTGTGGACTTTGTACGAGATTGTAATGATAACATGTTTTGAGACCGTACTTGTTAAAAAAAATTGAGACCGTACAAATTGTATGAAAGGATGTCTCATTTATTTCAATGAATATTAATGTTATATTATTGCTTCAAATCTCGTATTTTCTATTTTTAGCGAAATTTTGTCTTCATTCTATCTTCAGCGAAACTTTTGTCTTGAAATATTCAAACAAAATTTAACTCTGTTTCTTAGTGCTTAATCCAAAGTAATTAGGTACTCAATGATTCAATAGTGGACTTTATGCAAGACAAATGTTTATACAAATATTTGTTGTGGACTTTGTACGAGGTTGTAGTCATAACATGTTTCGAGAATGTATAAATTGTATGAAAGGATGTCTCATTGATTTCAACGAATATTAATGTTATATTATTGCTTAAAATCTCGTATTTTCTATTTTCAGTGAAATCTTGTCTTGATTCTATCTTCAGTGAAATTTTTGTCTTGAAATATTCAAACAAAATTTAACTTTGTTTTTAAGTCCTTAATCCAGAGTAAATAAGTGCTCGATGATCCGTAATTGAGTTTATTTATCAAATGATTTAGCAGTGGACTTTGACAGACGATTCAGTAGTGGACGTTGATGGACGGATGTAGTGGACGTGGATATAGATGATTGTATTGGGTGAGGATTTTAATCATGTTGATCTTCATACGGATGACTAGTTGATGGTTGATTCTTTGAGGTTGATCTAGGTGAAGTGTTCTTAACAGGGTTCTAGATGATCTTCTTGAACATCGAATCAGAAGGATTGTCTTGAATGTATGTTGTTCCAGATGGACCATCTTGATCGTTGATCCCACCAAACTATATTGAATGTTGATCCAGACGATATAATTTACTTTCAAAAGATGTTGTTTGTTTTACTTCACTTCAAGATGGCTATCATGCTTTGATTGAGACTTCATGGACTTTGACCAAAACATATTTTTGCTAAATTCCCTTGCTATAAGTCATTTAGCCTCGGAACATTTTTATTTATTCAATCAATGTTAAAAATAATATTTTTTTTATGTTTTTCTTTTTTTATATATATATATACTAGTTAAATGGACTCAATGTATAGTCTGAAAAACGTAGAAAATGTTATGATGTATATCGATGAATGGCAAGCTTCCAAATATTGGAAAGTCGAAGTTAGAGGACCTTCTGAACAATAAGCTCACCAACAACCTTATGTAGATCTTCGGTCTAACATCCAAGAGCGAAAATTTCTTATTAAGATACGGAAAAATCATTATAATGGCCGACGCATCAGATTTTGATGGGACCCACATTAAAGGATTAGTATCTCGACTAGTGTTGATTATACCTTATACCAATTTAACATAGTGCAGGTAGGACAAACATTTGTGACATTGTGCAGTTCAATTCCAAATGATAATTGTGACAATTAGTGTTTCAAAATTGTCAAACTTATTTACAATAAGTTGATTTTATTATACAAGACCACGTGTCTACTACCCCCCCTTGGCCCACATGTTCCCTAAAAACTCTCTAAAAAGTTCAATATTTGTCTGAACAAAGTATTGCAGGAGAACTTAACCCAACAACAGCTGTGTGTGCCCTAAAAACCAGATCATATATCTCTTCTTTTTCTTCCTTCTTCTTAGATTATTTAGATTTTCACAAATGGATGATGAAATGGGTGATCAAACGGATAAAGATAAAGGTTGGAAAACTTATTGCATGTGATAAACAACTAGATGTCACGGTAGCTGAGATGAAGAAGCACATTTAGGATCAGTATGAGATCGATAAAGATGACACTACATTGTATTTCGTAACATCCCCAAATTTGATGACTAAATATTTATTTTATTATTATTGTTATTATTATTATTATTATTATTATTTATTATTATTAACCCTTATTATATGACTATTCATATAGTTGAGTAAACCATATATGTTTGTAATTATGTGTTAGTGTTAGAAGATTAAACCAAGTATAATGTTAGATTGAATCATACCCAACTAACAATTGGCCAAAAGCATATGATACAATACATGGATAATTACTACATTTAACCAAGGACACTTTAGGAAAATCCACCACACTTAGCAAAACTTGTAAGCCTCTCCCACTTATTTTGGGTAGCACTTGGGTGACATTGTGACATTGGTCAACCACAATATCACAAGTGTATTTCTTCTTTCTCTTTCACAATATTTTTTTTGCTTCTTTGTACACTTGTAACATTGTGGTTGGTCAATGTCACCCAAATATTATCCCACTTATTCCACCACCACATAATTGAGGAAAGAAAAAAAAAACATTACAAAAGAATGAAAGAAGAGCGTGAGAGAAAAATAGAAGAAAGATACATGCAATTGAAGAAAGAGAGAGAGAGAGGGAGACACAAGAGAAAGGAAAAGAGAGGAGGAGGATAGCTCACAACCTTCCCATAAGTGTCAGCATAGATGAAGATTAAGCTCCATGTATTTATTCACCAACAAATTATTAGGAGGAAAACCAAAGTCTTTACCTGCCCATGGTCATGGGTTCATTGAGGAAGGGAGGAGGAAAGAAAGTTAGGGTTCAAGGAAATGCAGAATTCAAAGTAACATAGTCTTATCCCAAACTCAAAACCTCTCTAGGGCGTATTAGGATTCTTGAATTAATTGAAGTAGATAAAATAGTCACAAGGAAGGAGGGGTTTGAATTGTGACCCTTTAAAAATTATCATGTAACTTAAAAAGTAATTCTCAAGTTGAAACTTGGAATGATTAAGTTAATACCAGACTTCAGAACGTTCTGATGTTTGAGAGTAAAAACAGTTTAACAAAGTAAATGTGTTTGTGTGTGTTTCGTGTTTGCAGTAAGTAAAGGGTAAAGGGAAGAGAAAGAACACACAAAGAGTTATAGTGGTTCACCCAATGTGGGCTAGTCCACTCCTCACAATCTTGTGAGAGTTTCCATTATGATGCTTGAGATAACCTCTCAAATCTTGCACCTTACAACCTTTGTTCACCTGAACAATTACACAACATGTATTCTCTAAGCCTCAGTAGGCTTGCACATTGTTGCTAAGTTAACCACTTAGACTTTTACAATCCTTGTTCAAACTAACACTTTAGTGCCCCTAAAGCTAGATGAGACTTAATTACAATTTGTGAGAAGTTTGAATGTTTAAGAATCAAACAGAGGAGAAGGAAGAAGAAGAAGTTATCTTTCAAAAAGATAACAAAGAGTATTGATGTGCACTAAGGAAACAAAAGCCTTTAGTCATTGATCAATTTCAATTGCAAGAGCCAAAAACAATCTCAAGTTGTTTATTTGTATGCTTTGCAATGATGCAAGTAATGCTGAGCCTTTGATCTCTATTTATAGAGTTTTTGGGCTCATATAACCGTTGTAGGGTGACCAATGGTCTTTTGCCACGTGTCCTGGGCCCCACTAGCTTTTACTTGAAAATCTGGGTGAACATTCTGACCATCAGAATGTTGTTGTGTTCCCAGGATGAACATCAGAATGTT
>Ga0315913_1005709_pt1 | contig 15095 bp, 11 predicted proteins | sample MpolsnodulesMG_FD_207736 | JGI IMG/M metagenome (GOLD analysis project Ga0315913, IMG submission 207736) | Medicago polymorpha root nodule microbial communities from Los Angeles, California, United States - small nodules | ecosystem: Host-associated > Plants > Roots > Nodule | place: USA... | reverse complement strand
TTTGGTATTTTATTTTAATTGCTTTGTTTTCCATTTCTTGTCAATATTCTTTTCCTTGTCCAGTCTCTCACTTGTGTAATCAGTACTTGTTTATTCTGATGATTTTTAATAGCAAACTTGTGGTTTTTAGAGTGCTTTAGTTTTGTCAAAATTGTAACATCTTCTGGTGTAACATCATTGGTCTGTCCTTGTTCCCAAGCATTTTGTTTTTATAGCACCCTTTATCTTTGAATGATGTGTGGTCGTTGAAATATATGCAGCCATTGTGTTCGATTGTTTGCTTATTTTAAGGGTTTTGTTCCCTTTTTTATGCACTTTTACACTCTTCTTGTGCTATGAATGAATGTGTTTTTGTTTGACTCACTCTGGTTCATGTAGACCTGCATAAAATTTTATCATATCGGCTATCACTAATTTATGAAGAATCATCAGTGATTAATGAATTTCACAACATCGTTGTCATCTGTTATTTTGTTGTGTTTGGCAAGATCTTGTAATATAAATTTACGATATCAACTACCACTAATATATGGAGAGTTATCGGAGCTTAATGAATTTCACAACATCGTTGTCATCTGTTATTTTCGTTGTGTTTGGCAAAATCTTGTAATCTGACTGAATTTATTTTTAGGTAAAATGATGTCAGTTTGCTTGTGCTAGTTTCATAATTTTCTGACCTGCCTAATTGGTTTAGCCTTGCTAGTTGTATCCATCTCAGATTTTCGGAATCATAATTTCTGCAATGCAACTCATGCTAGTAATCAAATGCAAGTTTTTGATCTACTTTTCAATGAGTCACAACATATCATTCCGATAGTTTACCCCCTTACCCTGATTTTTTATTCCATTTGCAGGAAATCATGTCCATTGCATTGCATCCATCTGCTGTGAAACCTGATTTTGGTTATGTTAGACACACATGGGGGGTGAAATCCTGGACAGACTTCTGAGTGTAGTTAAATTTGTTGGTGTTTATGTAGACAATATATTTTACTAGAACATATTTGGACCTTTTACTATAATCAATTTTCTTAGAGACTTCCAAATTGGTAATAGTTTATACTTTATAGTAATTTTAAACTTGTGTTTGATAATGCAATTACAATATTCTTCTGCCAAATTTCTTTTCAACCAAATCACAATGATGGAAATTTATAATTCATAACAAAAGTAGAAATACGGATCAGACAGAACAGGGCTGAGTTCCATCAGAGACTAGAGTATGATTATAGAAACATCAATTTATTCAATTCTATAATTGTTTATATCTTTTTCTTCAACGTCACTTCTTATCCCCCTTCGTTTGGAAGCTGGATTATGTGTTTTACTTGAATCTGTAAGTGTCACAGGTGTATATCAACGGAAGGCGACTCGCTATAAAACACGCAAGGCTCACTGTTTTCTTTAAAATAGACTGAATTAAAACAAGCTGTTAGCACAAATAAGTTAAATCTACAACCTTGAGCCAGAATTTAACCATTGATCGCATTGAAATCACACATGTCAACCATCCCTCAAACAAAAGACAATGTGGTTATGTATTTTTCATTACTGTGCAAATGCCCACATAGACCAAATTGTCACAACTTACAATCCCTATTTGAAAATGGATTTTCCAGGTGTGTACTTTAAGCATTTTTGTTAAAAGTTTTAAGCAGTCTATTCTGGGATTGAAAACATTGGTTTCCGTTTGGCTGCCGTGGCATGCATTTTCAGCTCCGTGAGGGATAACTGGTCAAGAGTTGGAATTAGTAGACAGTCTTTTAAAGGATGTTGGATTTTTCTAGGAAGCTTGCTTTGTTTAATTCTGTATAGTATATGGTGGTACACCTGGTTGGTGCTCTTTAATGCAGTTAATGTTCTTAGCAACAGTAGGTATTTAGATTGAGATGCCATAATTTTTCACGCATACATTTTGCAACATTGTCCCTGCAATACAAAATATTTAGACTTCAAATTATTTTAACGAATGTTATTATGTATGGTGCTATATGCAACTTTATCATAAAAACTATCCATTTGACGGGCACTACAGTTTTGTGAAATCTAAGGGTACCACCTTCTACAATATTACTACGTCATTTTCATTTGGTAGAGCGTGGGTTTGAACTTGCGATCCCCATTAATGTGCGAGTTTTGGTGCTAGACTCCTCAATTTTAGGTGTTATAGTTTATTTTAAATTATATTAGTAGAGTTAATTTTAATTGTAAAATATATTTTATGTACCAAAACACCTTGTTAATTATAGTTAGTGGTATGGTTAGATGATTGAAATACATTAAAGAACGATATGTAAGTCGAAAAAAATAATAAATATTATCTTGATATTATAAAATGATAAATAATTTGAGACAGAAAAATAATGTAATTGACACCTGATTTTAGACCGAGTGAGAAATAAATATGAAATGGACACTTAATTATAACTAGGATTTGTTACGGGTCAGGTTGTAAACAAAGCAAGAGCAACCCAAACTTAAAAACTCAAGTTTGCTTATAAAGACCACTGACCTCTTCCGTCTAGACAAAGCAAGAACACTTCTTTCTGGCTGAATTGTAGATGGAAATGGAACCTGAGCCAGAACCGAAACAGGGACAAGAATCGGAGTTGGAAACAGAATTGGAACCGCCATGGGATTGGGATTTGAAACCATTTGAAGAACTGGTGTATAGTGACCTCTCTAGCCGGTTTGACAATGACCCTGATCCTTGCTACTCTGCGTGTCCACTCTTGGTCTATAAGAATAAAATAAAGCCTTGATCAAACAACAAGAGGATGCAAAAGAGGCAGTGGCTAAGTATTTGGAGATCTCTCGTAACACAACTGTATGTCTCGTCTCTTTTGCTTTTAATTGTGCTTCAGTCAGTTGTAATCTGATTCTGGACTGCACAGCCCTTGACTAATGTATGTGGCAATAACTTCCCCAAACCCATGGACATTACCGATGATGATCGCCCTTTCTCACTCGCCTCTCCAAGTTTGCTTTGGAAAAGTACAATAATGACAATCAGGTTCCAAACTAGTTCACGACCATTGTTATATTATATCTTTGTTTATTCTTTCACTCAACAGCTTCATTATTCTTCTAATTTTTGTTTCTCTTATTTAGGATGTCAAATATGAATTTGATGAGCTCATCAAGGCAACCCGTGTTCATATTCCTCTTGGTACTTATTACATTACCTTTAAAGCAAAACCAAAACCAGAAGATGCTACCCATGTTCATCCTTCCAACTGCCCTGCCATAACTTTTCAGGTCCGTGTCTGTGACAGTATGCCTGAACCTGTGATCAAGTCGTGTTCCATTAAAACCTAACACCCACACGCCATGGTAATAATGTTTCTATTATGCATACTTACATGTTTAGTATGTTGTATCTTCTATTCTAGGCTAATCAATTTTCTTAGAGACTTCATTTTGGTAACAGTTCTTTTGAACTTGTATTTGATTATCATATTTACAATGTGCTTATGTCAAATTTCTTTTCAGGACAATCACAATGATGAAAATCTTTAGTTCATAACAAAAGCAGAAACTTGCGGTAGGCCAGACAAGCCTAAGTTCAAAAGAGACAGGAGTATGATTGTTATATATTTGTTTATATCCTTCTCGTCAACATCACTCATTTGGAAGTTGCATTGTGTTCTTTCCTGGTGACTTCACCAGAGTTACATTTTTTTTTACCTTGAACATGAGAACGCCTCACTATGAGCCATGCAATGCTAACTGTTTTCTTTTTAAACAAAAAATAGACTGAAGTGAAAGCAGGAGTTAAACGAAGTAAATCAAACAAATAACCTTGAGCCACAATTTAACCAAGGCTTTCATGCAAAACACACATTTCAACTTTCCCTATAACAAAAGACTACCAGGTTGTGTATTTTTTTTCTTTCCTATGCAAAAATCCACACCCCATATCGCCGCAACTTATAAGCCATGTTTGAAAATGCATTTTCGCACAACTTATCAGGACAATTGTGAAATGAAGTCCCACCCATCATCTCTTCTAACTCGGCCCCATTTTGTATCTTTTTTCATAGTAAGTGAACGGTAATGTTTCATGTATGGCTACCATCTTTTCATGCATGTCCTTTTCCCCCTTTTAAATTGTGTTTGGAATGCTGATTCAAATCTCTCTATCAATTATTATTGTTAGTCGCTATATTCATGTCTGGTATTTTTCATGCTTCTGGAATGTTGAGAGTTGAGACAATGCACTAGATCTTAAGCTGATTTCAAAATTAAGCAAACGTGATATTGCCTTTGTGGTTTGATACTAGGGTTCTCTCTCTTCTCTTTTCAGCGGTGTTTTTCTTCAACAACTCTAGCTCTATATATTTTTTGGTGACCAAGCTTGTTTTTTTTTGTTCAGTTACAATTTTTGTGCTGTCAATTGAAAGTTATTCTCGTGTTGAATTTATTTTGGTATTTTATTCAGGAAAGTGCTAAAGAGTGCCCTTAAGGCATTGGTTAAGAGAACAAAAATAGAAATATTGTGTTGGAAAATGGTGAAAAGTGGTGAATTCAACTTTTTAAAATTTAAAAATTGTAGTTTCCAATGAAAAACTACTACTTTTGGTTTCCACTTGTTAGCATGGCCCCTTTTATGAATATGTTCATCTCACTTTTTTCCCATCTTTGTAAATATTATTTTCCTTGTCCAGTACCTTGCTTGGTGAAATAGTAATCATATATGATAGTCTTATGATAGAATACTTGACATCCTATTAGAATGTTCCTCACACATAGCATATTATGTCTGTTAGTTGTTAGTCTGTCATATATTTTCTCGCATTTTGCTTTGCCTCATCACTTGTACCTTGGCTTCTCATTAAGGTTCATTTTGCAGTACCCTGTCAATTACAATTACCAGTGGCAGGAATCTGAAGCCTCTAGGCCACTACTTGCCTTACCAGCTCAGCCAACTACCCACACCTTCAGCAGAATGGTCCAGTTTTTGTACTTGACCTTCAACAGATATATCACCGCAGGTTGAGTAAATCTGTTGCAGGGGTCAAAGTTTAGTTGTTTGTCTCTCCCTCTCACTCCTCTATATAAAGTTCTGATATCCTTGCAAACTATGAGAACATTTGACGGAAACCTTCAAACCTCTTCTTTTTAGTAATTTTTCTGTTGTCAAGAATTGTAATATCACTGTAATTTTTCTTTTGCTCAAAAGAATGGTAATCTCTCTGTAATGGTATTACATCCTTCTCATTGTCCCTGAGGATTTTGTTTTTAATATTAAATAAATGTGATCTTGCCTTTGTGTTCTTTCTCGTCTTTTGATATCTGAATATTTATTGAATAAGATATCTCTTTCTCTCCTCCCTTTTCGTATCTGAATATTGAATTATGTATTATTGCAGCGTCTAATTGTCATTAATTTACCATTCCTTGCTCAACTTTCGAACTACACATTTTCTATTGAAAATGATAAATTATTTTTGAGGGGGGTGGTTCTTCATGGTGTTAGACTTTGTACTATGTTGATATAACACACTGGTATACCCTGTATTTTCAATAATAAAGATTACTTGAAGCATGGATCAAATTATAGTGCTAAAACACGTTTTGAACCTGTTTTAATTTTTAGAAATCGTACTCTTGGTGTGAAATAAATGTGGTTGATTGAATTTGATTCATGCTTGTGATGATTCTTTCTTTTCTTGCATGTTGTTTTAATTATTCTTTTCAAATCTTATAAATTCAGAAAATCCTTTAAAATCTTATGACGATGTAAATCCATTGAAATCCAAATTGAAAATCAGTATTTTAAAATCATGAAAGTCATTAAAATCCTATAAAATCTTTTAAAATTTTGAGACTTTTTTAAGCAAAAATTATCCTTTAAAATACTAATCCAATACACGTCGCGTCGTGAACTTAAAAACACAAGTTTGTTTATAACGAGGGTTGACGATTTTTGAATTTTGTTGTTCGTTCAATTCTGTCTAATGTCGATGGAGGAGAGTCTCGTCTTTGGCGCCATCCGACGTGAACCAGAACCAGAACCGGAATCTGAGTCGAATTCAGGATCGAATTGGGATTGGGAATTGAAACCATTAGAAGATCTAACCCTGAGTGACTTCTCCAGTCTTGAAGATGACATCTCTCCTTTTCTTTTTTCGTGTCCACGCTTTGAGTATAAGAATAAAGCCCAGAGAGAAAAAGAAGCCGCAAGTAAAAGGGCCCTGGATGAGTATTTGGAGAGCTCTCGTAACCTAACTGTACGTGTTTCACTCTCTCTTTCTCTTCTCTGTTATTAATATATATATATGTATTCTCTTTTAATCTCATTCTGGACTGCACAGCCCTTCGATGCTATCCCTGTTCCATTCATAGCAATGACATGTTCAAGTAACTTTCCCATGCAATGAACGCCCTCTCCTCACCCGCCTCTCCAAATTTGCTTTAGACAACTACAATGCTGAAAATCAGGTTCTAAACTACTTAACTGCCGTTATTTATATGTTTATTCGTTGATCATTATTCTTCTAATTGCCCCCTCGCTAATTTAGGGTTCAAATTATGAATTTGAGAAACTCGTCAAGGCAGCACGTTGTCCTGTTCCTCTTGGTACTTATTACATTACTTTTGAAGCAAAAGATGCTATGGATGTTGATGCCTCCAACCGACCTGCCACAACTTTCCAGGCCCATGTCTGGAACAAGAGTTCTGCAAGAAAGAAGTTTGAAAAGGAATTGCCTGTTGTCAAGTCGTGTTCCATTAAAACCTAACACAGGCACCATGGTAATAATGTTTCTTTACTATTATTATGCATGTTTTCATCATATTTTATCTTTTCTAGGATAATCAACATTCTTGGAGATTCTAAGTTGGCAACCATTTAGTTCTTTTGAACTTGTATTTGATAGTTGTATTAAAAATAGGTGAGCAGACTGGCACCCTTGAAGTTTTGTATTCAAAATAGGTGAACAGCCTATATCATCCAATTATTCAATGTCATGTCATATTTTTTTTTGTATTAATTTATTTAAAAATAAATCAAATTTCTTAACCCTACGGCACTGCTACCCATCCAAACTTAGGGTACTTAAGAATTTACCTTACCTTAAAAAAATATACTACTTCTGTCAATTTCTTTACAAGAAAATCACAGCAATTAATCTTTAAAGTTTTAAAAAAAGCATAAGTTGGTTTTAGACCAGACAGGCACGCCTAAGTTCAGCCATTTACTTTTTTGCTTGAACCAAAAAGCGGCTTATCATGAGCCATGCAATGCTGACCTTTTTTCTTTTTAAATAGGCTGGAGTGAAAGATGATCTTAAACCAAATAAGTTGAATGAATAACCCGGAGTCACGATTTAACCAAGGGTGACATGCAAATCACACATATCAACCACCACTTTAACAAAAAACCATGTAGTTGTGTATTTTTTCATCCCTATGCAAAAGTCCATAACTGCAAATTGCCACAACTTAGAAGCCCTATTTGAAAATGCATTTTCCCACAAACAACTTATAAGAACAATTGTTCAATCAAGTCACGCACATCACCTCTTCAAACTTGACCCTTTCTTAGTAAATTAATTGTTGAAATTTGGGGCCTAACTCATCCTTACAAAACCGGCTTTCCCCTCCCATTTTCCTCTATTTCTTCCACTTGCTCATTCCTATTTTCCCAAGCCTTCCCCTCCCTTCCCCTTCAAACTCACAAACAAAGCCTAAGACTAAGGCGCTGAAAGAAATTGATGTGGGGTCGTCAATTAAGAGATCTCGTTTTTGCAGTATTAGGTGAAGATATTTCAAAACTAGATAATGCTGATTTTGAGGAGTCCGTCGTGGAAACTGATGCAAATTGAATTGAATCAATGAAGATGGTTAATGTTAAGTGGTCTGAAAATTTATCCACGGGTGGGGGGCTATAAGAGGAAAAGGAGCAGTCAAAGTTGACATAGTATTACCATTGTTCTTTAAGATGGTAAATGGTAATATTTAAGGAAAAGTTACAAAAAAATCAAGGACAGGTCATACGAGGGAAATAAGTGTAATAAAGGTAATTCCGAGGGCAAGAAGGCGGAATTGTGGGTTTTCCAAATTTGTTGGTAGTTGTAGTGCTTATATTGTAGAGTTGTGGGGGTGTTCTTGAAGGTCTTCAAGTGGCTACAGAGAGAGGTTTTTAGAATGTAATGCTTAATGTTGATTCTCAAATAGTGCTATGCGATTTGAATAATTGTTGTACAGATAGTGTCGCAGGTATGCAGATCATGCAACGTTCTGCCATGACCAATTTGGGGTGTGATAGTGGTTCTATTTTGATTTTGAACAAAAACTGTCCGCTCAATGTAGTTTATTATTGTTGGCGGATCAAGCTGGTGTGTTAACTCATCATTTGATTCCGGTGTAGTTCTCTTTTTGTACTCCAACCCTCTTTTATCCAAAAAGAAAAAAACTCTTCAACTGTGTACCTACAATGACTTGCTTGAGAAAGCCAGTTATCTGTCCGCAGCAGAAGATTAATGTTTTAAAACTTATGCTGGACATCAAACCGGTGAGACCTCAAGTCATAGTTCATTTGGTTCAACCGGTATAACCATGGGTAAACCAAATGATAAATAAATAAATACAATTTTAAAACCATATTGGACATCGGACCGGTGAGTCCTCACAGTCATAGTTCATTTGGTTCAGCCGACGGTTGAACTGAATGATAAAATCATGTAGTAATGTCCCACAAATTTCACATTTGCGACGTCACAACTATTGCATCATCTAACGAAATCATGTATTAAACCGTACATATGTAATTTATTCAAAATGAAAACGATCAAGCTTTGGGAAGAGTGAGTACATATAGATGTAAATGTACGTGTTAAGAGTTCCTCAATGGATGTGATAAGGCCTGGACAGAAGTATGAATGAGGGCAATCTAAATTCTAAGATATTATTAGAGTCTGCCTATCCAAGACCTGTTGAACCACCTGTTGTAAGGTTACCTAATCACGGCACTCGGGTCACACTCCAGATGTCCAATCCTGAGCGTGAGGGGGGTGTTTAGAGTCCCACAGTGATTGAGATAAAACTAGAACATACGTTTGCTAATGGGGACAGTTATCACCTTACAGGCTGGTTTTGTATGATCGAGTTAGGTCCTACTAGCCGGTTTTGTATGATCGAGTTAGGTCCAACTCAATTTCTAAGAGTATGGCACATACATCCATACACACAACATAGGTTACTTACTAACTTCTGAATTCGTCAAGAAGAAAAACCTGAGTGGTCTCACTGACTTACGCATGTAAGGCAGACACAACAAGAGGGACCTTGTCATCATCAAAATGGAAGCTCTCATAATGCCACACAAACCCCTCCGCATCCTCTGAAACCAGCTTACCATGAACTGCCTTGCAATACATGTACATCACAGTCTTAGCGGAAACGTTAATCGATTTAATCAGTTGAAATTTGTTGTTCATTACCTAGTCTCACATCACTCGGAATAGAGTCTTTGAGTTTGGTTAAATAAAGAGGAAGTGCTTAATATTTCAACATTCTGGGTCATTCGGGGGTAAATATGGGGAAAAAAGCTTACTGAAATGTGTTTGAATCTTTTGTGGTTTCGACGTGTATTTTCTTGTAACACTTGAAACAGAAGCTTACAGTTTTGCCTAAGCAAATGAATGTCTTTTTTTTTTTTTGGTATCAAAGTGTATTTTCTTTTTTCAGGATGGTTGAGCTTATTTTTCCTAGATACAATTGTTGTGCTGTCAACTGAAAGGAATTCTTCTGTTGAACTAGTTTTGATGTTTGATTTATCTGTTCATATCCCTTTGTTTTCCATCTCGTCAATAAACATTATTTTTCTTGTCAAGTCCCTGGCTAAGATGTACTTGTATATTCTGTCATATTCTGACAACTTTCAATAGCAAAGTTGTGGTTTTTAGTGCTTAGTTTTGTCAAAATCATTAACCTCGCATTTCTGGTGTTACACCTTTTTATCTTTGAATGACTTGTAGTTGTTGAAGTATATGCAGCCATTGTGTTTGGATGTTTGCTAATAATATCTCAAGGTTTTTGTTCCCTTTTTAACCCAGTTTTATGCAGTGTTAGTGTGTTACACTCTTGTGCTGTAAATAAAGTGTTTTTTACATGATCAGGTTCACATAGACCTGCATGCATTTTAATCATATCAACTATCACTGATTTATGAAGAATTGTCAAAAGTTGGTGAATTTCGTAACATGTTGTCATCTGATGTTTTTACTTTTAATTTGTATGGTGATATCTACTTGTGATGTGAATTTAGTTTGGGGTAAGATGATTGGTGTCAGTTTGCTTGTACCAGTTTCATAGTTTTCTGGCCCACTTAATTAACTAAGGCTTGCTAAGTCTATCCATCTCGTTTCTTCAAAAAAAAAAGTCGATCCATCTCGGATTTAGGAATCATAATTTCTGCAATACAGCTCGTGGTAGTAATCAAATGCAAGTTTTAGATCTATCTTCAATGAGTCACAAAGATAGCATTGCTGTAGTTTACCCTCTCAACCAATTCTTTAATCCTTTTGCAGGAAGTCAAGTCCATTGCATTGCATCCACCTGCTGTGAAACTGGTTTTCTGTGTTAGACTAACACGAGGGTGAAAGCGTGGACAAACAGAGTTCTGGGTGTAGCTAAATCTGTTGGTGCTTCTGTAGATGGTATATTGTTCTAGAACATCTTGGGATATTTAACTTATTGTGTAACTTTTTAATTTTATATCACACCATCTTATGTTTGTCACTTACCCGTACAATCGGATGAACGTTCCAACATTTGATAAGACTATAAAAATTAATTCTATGATTTGAAGCTTTTAGTTCATTTTTGTCTGAATTTGATCATACGCTTCAATTTGACAAGTGACGTTTGTTTCTTTTTTGTTTTGTTTTGAGGGACGTTTGTTTCTAATGTATGGAACATTGAATATATGAGGCAATTTGTTTTTGAATTAAAGGTGAATTGTACAGTAAGTAGTGGCGTACAAATTCCAACCCAGACCATTAAACTGCACATGCCTGAATTATTTGGTATTGGTCCGACCTTAACCCGAAAAAATAGAGACAAAAATAGGGATAAGACAGGAGTAGGGACGCAACTGAAATAGGGATTGAGTCTGAGTTAACGTCCTGTTCCAAATGAGTTCGAGGAAAATGTGGTGTTTTTAACACTTGGTTAGTTTCTAACACACTCACATACTCAAAAACAAAATTCTCACACTTTCTATTTGATAAGCATTCTGTTAAGAGGATATCTATATCTATGCATTATATAATAACATAATTGAGATTATATTAACCTTAATATCTTACACAAACAAAGGTCCATTTGTCAAATATCCCAAGATGTTCTAGCACACTTCCATGATGTCTTAAAATAAAGTAAGATAGAGTATTTTTGCACCGCAACAAACTAAAGATATTCCCCTGTAGTCTCTCCTCAACGTGCAAGATTAATTGGCAAGTCTTATACCACGAATAACCCATGCTGTAGGAACTAGTAATCTTCCATGACTTGGGGCTCGGTTAATCTTTGCATACCCTTTATCAGCCCAGCCATCTCCATGTGAGTTTCTTATCACCCAATATTTCACCAGCTTTTTGTTCACCATTTCTTCCCCAAAGTCTACAATCATAACTGCATGTTTAGCTGCCTTGTCCAAAGCTTTTACATCTTTTGGACCAGAATATATAACACCCTACAATTGTAGTAAAAGAAATAAAAATTAAACCATAAATTAATTCAAATTTAAACCACTTGAGATTTAATAAACACTTACTCCTTTGAAACAACCCAACTCCTTAGTCCACAATATTTCAGCTGCCACAGGTCCTTTCTTTAACTCATTTTCTAATTTCCTTTCTTCGGCTTTGTGTTTATCTTTTAAGATGAGATCCTTTGTAAGGTCTATCGTTAAGCAAGTCTCAATCCACAAATACACCTACATAGATTGGTGTATAAAATTAAAATAATGTGGACAATAAATGTTATATATTTTTTTTTTGAAGAGAAATGTTATATATATAAACAAGAAAAGTAATTGCCAAGTTGTATAAAGGCTTAAACTAATTTGAATTTGATTTTCATTTTATAGATGTCTCTTATTGTTGCTGACAGTCTAACACTAATATGAAAATACTTTAGAGGGATACCACAATAAATAAATCATCCTGATCATTATTCAGACATGAAACAGAGAGAGACCTAATTCAGCTTTGGCAGAGAGAGTACCTCGCGCTCATAACCTATAGGCTTAAACGTTCCTTCATAAGGACATGTTTCCTCCAAAACACAACCATTCTCTCTAATCCAATTCAATGTTTCAGGAATAGTGCGTCCAGCTTTGTCTTGCGTTGTGTCTCTGATCAAGTGATTGTATAAGTCTTAGGCCGACAAGTTGATATGCCTTCCACCATGTTTAATATGGTGTAATGCCTCAATCACACCACACACAACAAATGCAAAACAACAATCTAATAGAATGAAAAAAAATTATATACATTAAATTTGTTTTTAAACTATAGAAATTAAATTTTTTCGAAATTAGAAATTAAATTTAAACAATGATATATTAAAAGCAACTTACTTCCTTCTGTTTCCTGATCTTTAATAGAGTTTAAATGGCCTTTGTTCCTCCAATCAAATGCGGGATCATCCTACATTTAGAAATAAATAAAAGGGTCATATTTGTGTTTAAAATTAAAATAAGTATTATGTCTAAAATCTAGTAATGTAAGCAAAACTATACTGATAAAAAAAACATTTTATTGATAGTGGTTCAAGCCCAACATTATAGTAGGAAACCTTTACTCAACGCGCAGTGAACTATTCTTTCGCCTTTTACAAGTGATAATAATAGATAATTAAACTCATTATTTTGATATATAATAAAAAGTTAATGCTTTAATATAATATTGGTAGGGTTCATATCAAAACTAAATCTCAACTAGTCACCTAACATAAACGAACAAGATACAACTAAGCCAAATCTATAATAATCACTATTACATAAGTTTGTAAAATTTTATTTAGGTTCGTAGTAATAGATGTCGTTTTATATTGGATTTTGAGGTTTGGTTTTCACATGTTAATTTATCATGTTTAGTATCTCCAGCTAAATTTTCCGAACAACAAACCAGAAATTATGGTTCATATTAAACGTTAAAATAGGTGGCATTATAAAATTTGTGTCTCACCATTTTATTCAATAAAAAAAACAAAAAAGTAGATACTTTACATTCAAAACAACAACTTTTAAACATTTAAAAAGTTGAATAACCATTTTTTAAGAGAATCTAAGAGAATATATATATTTTAATTTTCTTAACATGGATCATAAGGGCACTCTAGCATTTCCCATAAAAATTTAGCATAAATGTGCAAGCAAAGATTTGTAGTTGTAACTGTGTCACTTAGTTTTAATTAAGCAATCAAGTAATTTGCATTAATTATAAAAAAAAATTATTCACTAATCAGGCAAAATATGTAGCTGTTGTGGAAATGCATTTAGATGAAATATTGACTGGTATAAATAATTATGATAAAAGAACGCAAAAATATTGAAAAGGAAAAAAGAATACATGATGATCCATGCTAGAATGCTAACATATGTCGACCAAAGAGCAATTTTTTACGTCCACCAAAGATATGATCTGTAGCATGAGTTAGACAATTACAATTAAAACAATAAACATTTAAATCATACACAATTTTCATAGTTAATCCACAAAGATATGATCATATTCAAGCTTTGCCATCAAATTTGTTAAAAGAAAAAGTATAGTATATTTTTGTTTCTTTCTCTTGTTAATATGAAAAGAAATATTTTTGCATACACGATAATCAACATCACAATGATAAAATTGATGAGTCATTGTGTATTCATTAAAATTGATATATTACGATCTTGAATGAGGGATTTGGAAGAATACATTTTTTTCCTATTAATTTGAGGCCTAGAATACAATGGTTGAATTTTATGAATGTAAAATGCAGGTTTTGTTTAGGGATGTAAAATGAAGTTAAAACATGCACAATTAACTTAAGCATTACATGTTTATATCACCAAATTTTAATTCTTGATCATACTAAAAATCAAATCAAATTAAAAAAAAAAAACTGCATTTTACATTTCTTAAAGTTTAGTTGCTCAAACACTCAATGTTAAAAAAAATAAAATTCAAAAAACAAGTCATCACACAACAAACAAGAACAAAAAAAATAGACCACAGATAACAACAACAAAAGAAATGATTTTTATGATTTGAAGAACATATTTGCTAGGTGGAGGGAAATGATTGATGATGCTGAAGTTTGATTCATAAAAAGTATATTTATTTATTATGCATCGATGAAAATAGTGGGAATGAAAAGGAGGAGATTGTGGAAGTTAAGGTAGAAGGAGAAGAGAGAAATAGCAATAGTACAAAGAATTGTTGCTTTTAGAGAGGTACTGTGTTCTTTGAGGAATGTATGTTTTCTTTCTTTGTTTTCTAAACACACACCTTGTGTTTTAGATCAAGGTTTTAAGAAGGAAGTTATATTTTGTAATTTCAAGCTATATATTCAATGTTGCTCATATATGAACCAAAAAGTGTTTTTACTTACTAATGTAGAAGAGAAAGATGAGTAGAGACTCTTCTCTCTTAAAAAACTTTCTTCAAGGCTTTTAGCAATAGAACAGGCAGACTCTCTTATATAATACCAACATGATATGTACATATATTTATACTCTACATCTATACACACTTTTTGTCTCCCTTCATATACCACATGATACTTATATATTTTCCATCTTTAAAAGTATTGTTAGTTATTAAATCAATTGATAACTATTAATAACATCTTAATTTATTATTTCACAAATTTTATAAATTAATTTATCCTACGTCTACAATTTTAAAAAAATAAAATAAGAAAAGTGACATTGTTCTCAAATTATTTTTAAAAAAAACATTTCTCACATAATCATGTGGTTTCATCACCCATTTACATGCAAAGCAAAAATCATTAGAAGTCATAGTTGGTTGGGGAAATTTAAAAAACCATGAAAATTACATAACACATTAAATAATTAACAAAAAGAAATCAAA
>Ga0315913_1005708_pt1 | contig 15096 bp, 5 predicted proteins | sample MpolsnodulesMG_FD_207736 | JGI IMG/M metagenome (GOLD analysis project Ga0315913, IMG submission 207736) | Medicago polymorpha root nodule microbial communities from Los Angeles, California, United States - small nodules | ecosystem: Host-associated > Plants > Roots > Nodule | place: USA... | reverse complement strand
TCACTTTAGTCCCTGAACCAAAAATCAATATCCTCAACTTGAATCTAAAATCTCTAAATCCCTAAATCTCAAATCCTTAAATATCATCCCTAAATCCCTTGACTTGAAAATCTCAAATCCATAATTTATTATCTTATTTGACAATATTAATATAACATTTTTTTTTTGTCAAAATATAGCGTCTTTTTATTTAAAATTAAAAAATAGAGATTAATAATATCAACATAATTTTTTTTTGTTACTCAAGTTGTTTAATGTTGTGGACAAAGTTTTACCGTTAAGCATAAAAAATACATAAAACTTTCAATACAATTTATAGAACATACAATATTCAATATATCTAAAGAAAAAAAGTCAACAATGTTTAGAAAAAAGTCACTTTTTTTTTACAAGAGAAAAAAGTCACATATTAGGGTATATTTTTTTTAGGAATTTAGGGATGACATTTAGGGATTTGAGATTCAAATTGGGGATATTGATTTTTGGTTCAGGGACTAAAGTGACCATTTTCTACTTTCACTTTAATCTATGTGACACACTTAACAGAATTATTTAATGTCAGGGACTAAAGTGATAACTGAAGTGCAAAGTCAGAGATTTCTTTGTATTTAATTCTGAGTCAGGGACTTATGTGACAGCGAGGTGCAGAGTCAGGGACTAAAGTGACTATTTTCTCATTAAAAAAAATATAATCATGTATGAACATTTTTGAAGAATCGTGTATGAACATGACCACCGGCAAAAGATTGACTTTTATGTGTTAAATAGTGTTTCTTTCTCAATAAACAGTGCAACATATCTTTATATATCTAAATGTTAAACAGTCTAATTAACCCTAATCCCGCCCTTTTTTGAGGGTTTTGAAAAATATTTAGGAAAAAAATCTCTATAGAGATTCGAATCCATGCCATTTTGGTTACTTTAAAGCATTTTAACTGCCAAGCCATTTGCTATTTTTGTGATATCTTTTGGCTTTCACAGCATGATATCCAATATTAAACTCCCTTTTCAAAAAACCAATTAATTCCTTTTCCTTTTTTTCCAAATGGTTTCGTACCCTTTTTTCTCCTTTCAACTGATACTTATATATGAAACTCTGCAAAACCTCGTACATCTTACGGGTTAGAGTCTAGTTGACAAGAAAAAAATACACAAAATTGCCGGACAATTTAAGCATTCGTGTGTACCAAACATATGTGAATATCACCATACATATGTTTGGTATCACGATTGGCATGTTAGAATCATGGTGATCAACCGTAATTTTTTAAAAATTATATTTTGTAGCTTCTATAAAATTATGATTAGTCACCGTGATTCTGATAAATTTATCGTGATCTGGGGCGGATCTAGATAGTATTGAGGGTGTGCACCTGCACTGCTGCACACCCTGAACTTTTGAAACTTTTCCGTATAATCCTATGGTTTTTGCACTTTGCACACTCTGAAAATTTTCTTTTGCATCTCTAGTACACCCTTCCTCTCTCAAAGAAGTAAAAAAACGAAAGAGAAATAGAAGTGAAGTATGTAATGGTGCTTGTTGTCATTTTAAGTCTTTAAAGTATATATAACTTAATCCTCAAAGCCTTGTATGTGTGAATTTGTTTTGGCAAAATAATATTTTCTTTTGTGACTTTGAGCTGCTTTGTATTTACAAATTTAAGGGTGTTGTATTTCGTATGGATCATGGGAATGGTTTAACCCAAGTTTTGAGTTTAAATAAAAGGAAATTGCTCTGTAGAGATCATGGGAATGTTGTATCTCCACCCTTAGTTTGCATCGTTCAAAGAGAATTTCATTACCCAACCTCCAAGTCTCTTTGCAAGCCTTCTGGTTTTTCAATTTTACCCTCGTTTAAATCATATAATCTTCATGCCACCTCATAAAAAAGTCTAAGAAGATGTTGTGGTTGATTATCGTTTGTATGCATAAGAATATACAATCCTCTGCCTCTGATAGCGTCTCTGAACCATTGTGCATTAAGCTTTGCGAGCTTTGAGAAATTCTTCCCACGGTTGACACACTTTTAAACTGGGACGGAACTCTAGAAATTAAAAATAATTAAATGAAAATAAATTATAAAAATATATACAATAATAAACATATAAAAAAAACCCTAAAAAACATAAACAAAAATAATCATTTTAAAGTCTTACATCTCCCTCTCGTATGTGTCTGATGACGTGATGGTAGAGGACTAGCAGGTCCTCTAGGTTGTCATGATACGTTTCATTGGGGGAAACAACGCATTCTGCATCTCGGCATTCGCCTGCTCTTTTAACTCGTCATGTTGGGCCTTTACTTCCTCGAGCTCAGGCTTTGACACCTAAGATAGTCTGAGAATGTCACACATGGCCTTTCTCACTCATGCCTACCAAATCACCCGCTTTGGCCGAGACAGTCAAAGTCAACTTGTTGCTACTAACATGATCGGGGTGTGCCACCATATTTGAAAGAAATAAAATAAAAAAACACATGTAAAATAAGTATACTAAAGCAAATTCCGAGACAAATCAACATTCGTCACACATGATATCACTCCTTCAAGAAATTCTCTCCTACAAAATATTTCTCGATGGAAATTGAAGATCATCTTTCTTCTTAGTTGATGATATCACTAGGTCATGTTCTCCAAAAATAATAAAATTTCTTGTTAGTTTGTCTTAGAAGTTAGGCCCTCATGTCTACCAAGTTTTATATAACCGGTTTTCACAAAAATAAACTCTAAAAAATTAATAAAAAATTGTTTTGTTTATATTTTATTTTTAATATGTTTTTTCTTATGAGTAAAACAAAAAATAATTTTTTTTCTTATTTTTATTAGAATTAAATCACCACCAGTTGGTGCTATAAAATAATAAGTTTTTTTTTTTATTTAGAACGAAGACCAAAATATTGGAATATTATTTATTTAGTACAACAATGTTAAATCTCTTATAGATTCTATCCAGGCCAAAAAGTTAAATCTCGTAATCCAATTCAAGAAATTAGTTTCCACGATTACACATACATGATACTTAGTTCACAAAAAACATAGAGATTAAGCATATTTTTGGTCTCTGTAGATGTTCCAACTTCTTCATTTTAGTCCCCTTAATTTTATTTGTTGACTTTTAATTTTCCATAAGTTTTTCGTATACACTTTTAATCTTTGCTTTTAAGTCGCATTATTTTGAGCTTTGACTAAAAAAAAAAGTATTGTTTTTGGACACAGCCGCCCCAAACCCAGACCAAGGAAGGACTTCCCGCTTCTCCCTCTATTTGTCTGTCTGAATCTATCGTTTCCTTCCGTTTCATTTTTCATTCAACTTTCGACTCTTCTAAGTCAACAACTATAACGCTCGCTCTCGCTTTTCTTCTTCCTCCGATCTCTCACCGTAAGTAACTTACTTCTTCTCTCACCCATTCAATTCAATATTCCTTCTTTGATCTTATTTCTGACACACACTGCTTCTTCTAGATCTGGAACTATGTTAGGTTATTCTGATATATAACCATCCCATTCTTTTTTGTTATATATTGAGATTGAGATTTGTATTTTCTTTCTATATGCTTAAATCTGTTACTTGATTCGTTTTCAAGTTTTGTTAAATTCATTTAGAGTGCAACTATTAGGAATGATACAACTTGAATCATGGATGTTATTTTTATAATGTTTATAGAATAACATATAATAAGGTATCCTTGTTTGTTTATAGAAAATGTTATTTTGAAAAAACAATGTTGTTAAATAACTGGTATCGCGCCGCTATACCGCTATTTCATATCAAGATTTGGAGCAACTGTGATGTAAGCCGATGCCCTATTGCCATTCCGCTACCACTGCAACAGCGGTGGCTTTTCATATATTGCAATAGCGGTTATTGCTTACATAGCGGAAGTTGTTTTTTATGCCTTTTTCGCTAATGATAACAACAAAGATATCATGTGAGCTGCATATGACATGTTTTTAAAAACATTAAAAATAAAATAACTTTTGAGTTGGTGATGAGACAGGGTCTTATATAACCCCTAAACCCCACAACCTAGGTAAAGTGCAGACCTTTAATCATCATAATTTTTGTTTCAGGTTTTTCAACAGCAACGTATTCAACTATGCATCATGCTTTATTAGTTGTTTTAAATCACAGTTATAGCGGCTCTATAACACTATAGCACAGCGGAATTTAGACAAACAGCTATTGTTCCGTGATACAGTATTTAGTGCAAAATATTGTCAAATAGCAGCTACAGCGGCACTATACCCCTATTGCATAGCGGAATTTTAACAATCCACTATTTGCTGCTATCTGCAATTGACAAACATTGGTTGTTTGAACTATTGAGATTTTGAGTTTTATGTCACTTTTTTAATTTCTGTTAACGTTTCCTTTTGTATAAAATTATTTATTTTCAACTGCTTTGTGGCTTCCATTATTTGCCTGCTATGCTATCCACTATTTTTCATAGCAGATTTTTAGCAATCCGCTATTGTCTGCGATCCGTTAATTATAACACTGAAAAAAAGAGTTAATATTATGCCATGTCAAGATACTGAAGTATGATTAGATGTCTATGTTATGACATGCCGAGATAGGGAAATAATATGTTTGATGTCTGTGTAATTTATAAAACTCATTTCTATTTTTTGAGCTCTAAGGTTGTATGGTGATAATTGATGAGTATTGGAAATAAGGAAAGAATCAATTACTTACAATGTTGTCAATTAGCGGCTATAGTGGTGTTGTAGCGCTATAGCATAGCTGAATTTGAACAATCTGCTATTTTATGAGATATGTGATTGACAACACTTATTACTAATCAAATAAGGAATGAAAAACAATTGCAGACAAGGAGATTATGCTTACACTGACATTTTGTTGTCTTATTGATTGCAGATCTTTTAACTAGAGTCTAACATAGCATATAAACCACAGCTTGCTATCACCATGGAAGATCAGCATTTGTTGGAGACAAAGGAAGCAAGTTCCCAAGCGGTTGAGAAGCTGCAAGTAGATGCTTCTGCCATTCATATTGAAGATCGGGATAAAGAGGCAAGATCTCAGAATGTTGTTCATGATGACCCTAAGTTTGACAGTCAACTGGATGATACATCGGACGTGATAACGGATGACAATGATGGAAGGTCTAAGTCTGATACTGATGAAGAAAAAAAATTCAATGTCACTGGAGATTCTGGTTTAGCTCCGATCAGTTCTGAAACTGAAATTGATAATGTTGGAAAAGAGTATTCTGGTGGTGATAAGGTGGAGGCCAACAGAAATTTTGAGGCCAAAAGTGAAGAGACAAATCTAGATGAAATGCACAGATATGGACAGGATGATTTGGCTAAAGCAGAGAATGACGGTAGAGACATGGAATCCACAGATATGGATCAGAAGGCAGATGAAATTCCAAGTGAGGACAACAATTTGGACCCTGTATTTGATGGAACCGAGGTTCCAGGGATGGAAGTTAACCGGAGCACATCTACCCGTAAATTGGATGGAGATCAGGACAGTCCAGGTGTGGTTGAGAAGGCAGTCGCTCTTAAAAATCTTGTAAAGGAGAAAAGTGCAGTGGCAGTCTCCACTATGCTGCGCCGCCTTTCTGGAAAAAGTGATGAACCTGCTGTGGGTGATTTTGATGATGAAGGCAAGAATGTTTCAGATGTCTCAGAAGTTAATGAAGCCAAATTGGTTTCTGAGAAGCCAGTGGAGAAATCTGCTTGGAATCCCTTAAATTATATTAAGAAGTCATTTGATGTTGATGTGGAAAACAAAACTGATCAGAGGGATTCAGTAACAAATGGTCCATCATCACCAATAGCCATGAAAGGAAGGATTATACTGTACACCAAACTAGGGTGTCAAGAATCTAGAATATTTAGGCTATTTTTACGTACAAAAAGACTTGGGTTTGTGGAAATCAACATAGATGTATATCCTAGTAGAAAGATGGAGTTGGAGAAGATATCTGGATCTACTTCTGTTCCCAAGTTGTTTTTCAATGAAATATGTATTGGAGGCTTGAGTGAGCTTAAAAACTTGGATGAATCTGGAAAGCTTGATGAGAAGATTGACTTTCTTATTACTGAAGCACCGTTATTTGAAACTCCATCACCACCTTTTTCTGGAGAGGATGATATTTCCATTAGTGGGGCAGTTGATGAATTGGCTCTTGTTGTACACAAAATGAAAGAATCTATTACTGTGAAAGACAGATTGTACAAAATACGCAGGTTTACCAACTGTTTTTTGGGCTCAGACGCTTTAGACTTCTTATCAGAAGATCAATATTTGGAAAGGCAAGAGGTAAGCTTGTCTAATTGTCTTAGCTTTGGGTCTAATGTGTCAATAAACACCACATAAGTGATTCCACAAATTCATACGTATTCAAACAAATCATACACTAAATATCACATAAATTTACTTAGATACAGTTGCATGATCAAACAAATCATACGCTAAATTTCTCATGGATTCAGAAGATCATATATAATGTATTACATAAAATGAGGTCTAACTATACTTTGAATGACATAATCAAACAAATCATATCACACTTATCACACAGATTCTTTCAAATACAATTTGTAGGTCTTATCAAAGCAATCAAAAAAATTATACACTAAATATCCCATAGATTTAAACGATCATATATAATAATGTATTGCATAGAACTCTATTTTGTTATGATTTGAATAACACAATCAAACAAACAAATCATACACTCAATATCCCATAGATTCATTCGAGCACAATTTATGTTTGGCTTCACAAAGCAATTGTTTTTCTTCTTTTTTTAATTTTGTCTGGTGTTACAGGCTGTTGAATTTGCTCGAAAGCTTGCTGACAAATTTTTCTTTCGACATGTTCTTGAGTGAGTCTATATACTTAGAGTTCTGATTTTTAATGTATAATTTGTTTTGTTGTTATAAAGTTAACGATATTTACTAATTTTTGTTTTGATTTAGTGAAAATTTATTTGAAGATGGCAATCATGTGTATCGCTTTTTGGATGATGATCCAATTGTGGTGTCACAATGTTACAATATTCCAAAGGGTATTATTACCATTAATCCAAAGCCTATCGCAGAAATTGCATCAAGGCTGAGATTTCTGGCCTCTGCAATGTTTGAAGCCTATGCTATTGAAGATGGATGTCGCGTTGATTATACAAGTTTGCATGGAAGTGAGGAGTTCGCCAGGTGTCTTCATTATTTTTTGTATCTTGCTTTCCGTTAGAAGTTTAGAACTCTGACGTTTTATACAATCTTTGATAGTCCATTCAGTCATTTTGCAAGTTCACATGCTATTTGTTGACATTGTAGGTATCTGAGAATAGTTGAAGAGCTCCAAAGAGTTGAAATATTGGATTTGTCTAGAGAAGAAAAGCTTGCTTTCTTTATTAATCTTTATAACATGATGACTGTCCATGCAATCTCAATATTGGGTCATCCAGATGGAGCATTGGAAAGAAGGAAATTATTTGGAGAGTTCAAATATGTCATAGGTGGTTCCACCTACTCCCTTTCAGCTATTCAAAATGGAATATTGAGGGGAAACCAACGTCCTCCATATAACCTTAAGAAGCCATTCGGTGCAAAAGATAAACGCTTAAAGGTAAGCTATTTTTTTGTTGTTGTTTGTCACAGTCACTTTCATGTTTAAATTATTTTAGAATCACATGTAGACTTTCATCAGTTTTGATGCTCACCTTGATTCATTTATTTAATAGGTTGCACTCCCTTACCCCGAGCCTATGATTCATTTTGCTTTGGTATGTGGCACCCGATCTGGGCCTGCCCTTCGATGCTATTCTCCAGGAAAAATTGACGAAGAATTATTGGATGCAACTCGCAATTTCTTGAGAAGTGGAGGTCTCGTGATTGATTTGACGGCAAAGACTGCATATGTCAGTAAGATTCTTAAATGGTAAGTTCTTTTAAACAAAGAAAACAACTCCTTAATATCTTATACACTAGCACATTTTATCTGACGCAATGAGTAAAACACCTTTTAAAATTCTATGCTTAGTTGAATGTTTCAAATTCAGAGTACTTAAGATTTTAATGTGATATGTAAAACTTGTAGAGATATCAATGAATAATATGTCGGTTAAAATTTCGTTTTGATATTTAACGTGATATGTAAAACTTAAACATGAACAATATTGTTGTTAAATGAAAGCAATGTTAGAAATTGTGTTTACTTTGATGATGTTGAAACTGAAAATACTATTCCTCATTGTTCATGTTTAGGTATAGTATAGATTTTGGCAAGAACGAGCTTGAGGTGATCAAGCATGTGTCAAATTATTTAGATCCAACTGACTCAGCAATATTATTGGACCTGCTTTCCTCTTCTGAATTGAAGGTTACATATCAGCCTTATGACTGGGGTTTGAACTACTAGATCATGCTATTGAAGTGTTATGTAAATATGTCCCGTATTTTAATTTTGATCTATACACAGACGACCACATAAATCATATGTTGGCTGTTTTGACCATTCTAAAGCTAAAGGGTAGAGTGGTAGAGCAAGAAAGAGAGATACAAGACTTGAGAAAACATGTTTTCATTATTTCCTATCTTTCTATTTACCGTCTTAAATTTCCATACTTATTGTTTGATGCAACTTATGAAGATCCATCAGCTCATTTTACTTTGCAACCTTGAATTTGTGATGCAGTTGAATTACTTTTTTTAGGCTAGTGAATGATGTAAGCCATTTTTCTCCAAATGGTTGCGCTTAATATTTAGAACTCATACGAAATCTCAATCTTAATCTTTTTTTTTTTGTCAAGTAATCTAATAGCTAGAATTCTACACTTTTTAAAGTGAAAGTGGAGTGTCCGAGGTTTGAACCTCAAGCATACATATAATAATGCATTGTTTCGGCCAACTAAAATGTGCTGATGAAGGTATTATTTTTATTTTCTAATTGCGAGATATAACAATGTAGTCCATTTCATGTAACAACAATTTGTAAGAAAGATAAGGAAGGATGCATTAGAAACTTCTTCCCATGGTGCTTTTCTTTTTTACGTTTTGTTTCTCACAACGCGTGGTATGTCCTTTTCTTTCTTTCCACACTTAGGCTATGTTTGGATTGATGGAGAGTGATGGAATGGAATGGAATGGGATAGAGCCACATTCCATTGTTTGGTTTTGTAAAAAATGAATGGAATGGAATGGAATGTGATGGAACTCATTCCATCCAATACCACTCATTTAACCAATTTTCCATTCCCCCCAAATTGGGGTGTATCCAATGGAATGGAATACATTAGTAATACAATTACAATTTTGACCCTATTTTTTCTATTTCATTATATGCCGTTGATTCACTCGTTATTTCTCTCCATAATTTATTATTCTTTCACTGTGTTCTCCTCATCTTCTTCAAGCACTGTTCTACTACTAAATAAACTATGCTTAATATATGGGAAGGTGGTCATCTCTATACGTGAAGTAATCAATCACTAAATTGGTTATTAATATTAATGAATGCTCTATACCATATCTTTTTTTCTTATCGTAACAAAAAATATCTTTTTTATTATTTGACTTATACTAATGAATGTTCCACACCATATTTCCTTTCCACAGACCACATACTGTAATGGTTTTATTTTGTTTATGGTTGCTATAAACATGTGTTTGGCATTGAGTACTCTTGAACGCTACTCGTTTCGAAGAACCATTTATATTGGTGCTACTCATGAACACGCCAAAATAACCACATTGATTAAATTGAGTTGAGAATTTCACCTATTAATGTTTTTTAAATAAAGGGTAAAATTGTAATTAAAATGTTATAACTCATTCTGTTCCGTCAACTTTCCAAATAATGGAATGTGAAATTTGTTCCATTCCGTCATAAAACATCCAAACAACAGAATGAAATATTTGTTCCGTTCCATTCCATTTCATTCCGCTCTGTTAGTTTTAAGTTATCCAAACAGAGCCTAATTTGGGAGGTATGGAATGGAATAACTATTCATCTCTTCCTTATACTTATAATATTACTCTTTTGCCCTTTTGTTTGCTTTGAAATGTCTTTTTTATCGTACCAGTTTTTCTTCTCTCGTGTTCAGTTTACTACTTCCTGTTCACCTCATTCATTTTTCTTCTCTACCAACAGATTATATATTTTCTTCTATATTTTTATTCTGTTTTACCGAAAAGTTCCCAGATAAATAAAGTAATAAATTTGATTGTTACCTTGCTTTCCTTTTGTCTCTATTTAACTCATTTCATCACCCATTTTTTCTTTTACTATTTTCATTGCATTGTGTTGCATGATTAATTACATGTTGCACTTGCAAGACAATTGTCATGCTATTCCAATTCTGTTCTTGGTAGATAATCGTTGACTTATATGGTTGGTATGCATAATGGTATATCTACGTCATTTTTGTGGATTTCATTTAAAATGTCGGGTCAAGATTGTTTCCATGCTTGAATAATTTTAAGCAATAGAATTTTAATTATTTTAATAAAGCATAATACATTTTACATAATAATGTTTCTTTAAAAATAAGGTTAAAACTGGAATAAAAAATTATAATTCATTCCATTCCGTCCCTTTCCCAAACAATGGAATAAAAACTTTGTTCCATTCCATTATAAAATATCCAAATAATGAAATGTGATCTTTATTCCATTCCGCTCTGTTCCGCTCCATTCTATTTTATTCCATTCTGTTCCGCTCGTTTCCATCAATCCAAATAGAGCCTAAAATTGTATTGAAAATTGAAATGGTAATTTGTTATAAGACAAAATTTTATTACAATTGAGTGAAGGATGTATTTATGACAATTGGTCATATTAATAAATGAGAGAATTAAACCGCCAAAATGTCTTTTTTGAGTAGATAGTCAGACGATTGTTAATTATTTTCATGAGCCTTTTTATTATGTCTATGAAGTGGGTACTATATTGTACTCTTCTAAGATCTTTCTTAGTTCTTTTAGAAACTATGGTGTCGGTTTTGTTAGGCGCTTGATAAATGATGTAGCTCACTTGTATTTCTTGGTTTTTTTAAATGATTTTTCTAAAGGGGATATCAATACCAATAATTATTATTTACACTTGAAAAGAAGGCAAGCGGACAACAAACTGTGCTGCTAGACGTTTTGGATAGTAAAATCAATCCTCATAAACACAGCATTTATGAATCTAGGATACATAATATTGCTATGCATGACCTTTTGAAATGCATTGAAATTTTTTTGTCGTACTATATCTAATAAAATGTGAGTTTTCACCTACTCATTATGAGTAATTTTTTAGGGTATATACTGAGTATGGATTAGGGGTGTTCGTGGTGCGGTGCGGTTTGGTTCGGTTTTGAAGGTAAAAGTCATTCGAACTGCAAGATAAAAAAGCATGCTGCGGTTTGGTTTGGTTCGGTTGACTTTAAAAATAACATCCAAACCAAACTAAACCAAACTAATGCGGTTTGGGTTGGATCGGTTGATGCGGTTTTATTCGAGACAAATTTTTTTTTTGTTTCCAACATTAAAATCAGGTTAAAAAGTTAAAACACAACATATTTTTCAGCAATGTTTTAAATTTCATCAAATATTACAATTTTATTTTCATTTTACAATGTTTCCAACAACATAGGCCAAGTTAAAAACATGGACAAAACGTAATCCTATTTTCTAAGAAATGCAAAAGACTAAGATTTTAAATGAAAAGCAAAGAAGGAATCTAACAAGAGAAAAAATATGTAATTTTATAAAAGTTTTCATTGAGTTTCAATGATTATATATGTTTAATTAACATTTTTCTTATGTTGCGGTTTGGTTTGGGTTGCTTAGTAAAATGAAAACTGCAAACCAAACCAAACCATGTGGTTGAGCAAGAAAATGATATAATTACATCCAAACTAAATGCGGTTTTTTGCAGTTTCGGTTTGAGTTGGTTTGGTTTGCGGTTTTTCTATTGGATTGGTTCAGTTTTGAACACCTCTAATATGGATACAATTTTCATCCATATATTTTATGCGAAAAGAACAAAATTGACAATCATAGTAAACCATAAAAGTAGTTTTTTAAGTCAAGATCCTCATTTTTACCCTCATCATTTCTGTCATCATCAAAGTTTTAGTAATATGAATACAATAATGGAGAGGGAAAATATTGAGAGAAACATAGATAATCCTAACTCACTTTTTACTTGAATTCAAAACCGACAAACCAACAAAAATCATGTTACAATGAACTATGACTCAATCATTTAAATTTTCATGATAATGTCCGACCAATTAAGTGGAAAATTCTAAAGAGACAAGGTAATTAAAGTTACAAGATACTCCCCTTCAAGTGCCGTATCCAAGACGGTGACATTTAGGGGGGGTGAGGAAAGAGTTTTCCACTATGGGAAAGTTATTTTAAACCAATAGATTAAAAAGATGTATTGATTTTATCATGGTCTATCTACACTATATTTTTTTTCTCTTTCATATTGTCTTATGTTGTAAAATTAGGAATAAATTATCTCCACAAATAATAATCAAAACATAAATATAAGAATCAAGTTATGTTAATGAGAATAATCAAAGATTTCAAGTAAACTTATCTGTCTTATTTTGATGTAGAATTAGATCACCGTTTTGGGACAACTTGAATCAAATTCATTGTAGAATCAACCGCAAAGACTACAAGAGGAACAAACTATGAAAAGTCTCAGACGCGCTAATCGCAAATCCCTCAGGATTTAACAAGGGATTTAACAGACCCTTTCCGATAAAACCGAGGATACATAACTGACAAGAAGAAATTTTCAGGAAGATGTAACCCAAGAAACTTCAATCTATTGGAGGAGAGAAAATGATTTTTAGAAAAGTATGTGTGCTACTCAGCTTGTGTCCTGTACCGGTTTCTTACACTTTTTTATATGCATTGAATTGATACACATGTTAGTTATGTGGCAATTAAATTGCTAATCAAAACCGTAAAACAGTAGTAGTGATGACCAGGTAGTGTAACGTTAATATTTGGATTGGAATAGAAACATGCACATATTGACCAAGTAAATAGCAACAACTAATAATGTGGTTTAAAAGGCGGTTACAAAATTTGGAATTAAAAACATGTTTATAAAACCAAGTCAAATATTTTAATTAATAATATGATAACAATTTTCTATTAAAATATTTTTCGATATTCCTCAATTAAAAATTTGGGACATAAAATATTTGAAACTTTGAAATATACTCCAATTTTACAACATCTTCAACATCCATGGTACTGATTTCTTTTTGCCAGAGATCTGGAATTTTACATTCAAAAGCTCAGTCGAAGGTGATTTTAAACAAAAAATTGCCAAAACATTATGTCTCTTCTGCAATTTTTTTCTCAACATGTAACTCACCAACCAACATCACCGCCCACCGTAATATTATGACTCTTTTAATTTTTTTCTAACCATTAGATCTAATCAAATGTTGTAATAAGGCTGATTTATCTGTTCTAGTCACTTTTAATTGTAGACCAAAATCTAGTCATCTTCATAGTTTTATTAAGACTGCTTCGATTCATGAAACTTAACAGTACTTTTTTTTGTAACTGGGTTAATTTGAAGTATATTCAAGAACATTGCAGAAAAACAAAACCCACGAACAATGTTTTGAATAAACTATCAATTTTTTGAGGTTTTATTTATAAAAAAAAAAATCTAGAACAATATAAAATAGAAAAGGATCTGAGAATGAATTCTTAATGAAAGGTTCAAACTCCTACAATGGAAATAGTAGCTTCTGTTCACTAATCCTCCACATCCAAAGGTTTTTTTTTAACTTCCGTTCATTTTCGTTTTAAAGATTGCAGGGCTTGATTCAAGAGAGGTTGGAATTGAACATTCAATTGAAGTTGATTGTAAATTTCTCCACCGTAAATGTGAATGTAAATTTTTAGATCTAAAAAGTCAATATTGATGAGGTTGAAGACAACATGAAAGAGGAAAAATAATATAGTGTGTACAACCCATGATAAAATTGGTACTCCTCTCTAATCTAGTGGTAAAAAAAACTTTTTTATTGTGGGAAACTCTTTCCCTCACCCACTCTAAATGCCAACATCCAAGACGGGGTCCGGGGGTGCGAACAAGCTACATGGTGGCTATACTAAACTATATGATGAATATATCTATAAAAATATATAAAGAGAACACATGATTGTGTTTGGATTAGATTTTTTACTATTTCATTAATACCCTTACATAAGTTTGTCTTTAAGAATGTTTATAATTTACACGAGTTAAGAAAGTAAAAAAAATGGATAAAAAGACATAGAGTTTCCGTCTAAATGCTGGTGTGTGTATATTATTGTCCAATCCACATATGACATGCAGTGACTTTAACTTTCCCAAAAGCAATCTTATGCGGTGGAGAAATAAAACGGAAATTTCTCTTTACACTTAATAAAATGCTCTGTCATCGGGGATATTGAAGGTATTTTCAAATGTGGGAGGACAATTTTGTTGCTGAGATGAGAAACCATCGAATAAAACACATCTTCTAATGAAACCTCTTACACAAGACAGTTTCTCTTTAGACCCTCCAATATCCTTAAGGCCCTCTAAATAGACATCTGGTAGTTATCAACCTGATGTATGTTTTCTTCAGAAAAATGTACATCTAGTGTATAACAATCGAATGTATATTTTGAGAGCTTTAAAGCTACTGGTGGACCTAAAGAAAAACGCTCCTTACATAAAAGTTACATGTACAAGGCCCATATCCATAGCAACGTAACCCAAAAAAAAAATACTATTTGCACCTCGAATTCTGCTCTTTACCCAACGTTTTTGCTCATTCCCAAAGTAAATGTCCAAAATACCCATATGCATGTTAACTCACGTTAGTGTTAAATTTGCGTGAGTTAACTCACGCTGCGTGACTTAAGTCACGCAAAAACAAAACACTAAAACCCAACGTGAGTTAACCCACGTTGTGTGAGTTAACATGCGTAGGGGTATTTTAGACATTTACTTTCGAAATGAGCAAAACTGTTTGGGTAAAGAGCAGAATTCTTGCACCTCTGAGCCACTCTTTTAGTATGAAACATATACAATTTCATGTATAAAAAAAGTAAATAATTTGG
>Ga0315913_1005704_pt1 | contig 15102 bp, 10 predicted proteins | sample MpolsnodulesMG_FD_207736 | JGI IMG/M metagenome (GOLD analysis project Ga0315913, IMG submission 207736) | Medicago polymorpha root nodule microbial communities from Los Angeles, California, United States - small nodules | ecosystem: Host-associated > Plants > Roots > Nodule | place: USA... | reverse complement strand
TTTGATGGAGGAAGTCATTAAGGAAGAAATAGAAAGAAGAGATTAAGGAAGAAAGAGAATGATGAAGGTTTTTTCTGGAAAAAAAAAAGAAGAGAGTAGGGATTGGATGGAACAAGTCATATGTGCTACTCTTTATTTTCTAATAAAATCTAAACCATTAGATCATTTTTAAAGATCTAATGGTATATTATAGATGGTCCACCGGTGAGGGATTTAATTGCTCCCTCACCTTAGAATCCACCTTAATTATGTACTGTATCACGTTCAAAGAGTCCTATATATACATCCTTATTATTGAGTTGAAATTCAATCACACCCTAAACAAAATCAACCAAGCAGAAAATAAAATCAAAATAATTTACAAATGGAAGTTGGTATACTTTTTATTCTTTTCTTATCAACACTTTTCCTCTCAGGTAATTAAGCTCTAATTTATTGCACATCTTCTTCGTTAGTTATGTGTTCTTTATCTCTTAAAGTAATTTGAATAACAAATTCTTTTTTTATGTATGTAGGGTCTCACTCAGCAACATTCACAATCACAAACAATTGTCCATATACAATATGGCCAGCTACACTAACTGGAGGTGGAGGCTCACAATCAACATCAACTGGTTTTGAGCTATCATCCAAAGCTTCCAACACTCTCAACATCCCTTCTCCATGGTCAGGTAGATTCTGGGCAAGATCTCAATGTTCAGCAGATGCAACAGGCAAATTTGTTTGTGCTACTGGTGATTGTGGATCTGGTCAAATACCATGCAATGGTGCTGGTGGAACTCCTCCAGTTTCATTGGTAGAACTCACTCTTGCATCAAATAATGGACAAGATTTCTATGATGTTAGTCTTGTTGATGGTTTCAATCTACCGGTTTCGTTAACGCCGCAAGGTGGTTCCGGGGACTGCAAAGCAACTAGTTGCCCTAATGATGTAAACAAAGTTTGTCCTCCAAATTTTGCAGTGGATGGGTCAGATGGAGGTGTGATTGGTTGCAAGAGTGCTTGTTTGGCTTTGAACCAACCTGAGTATTGTTGTACTGGATCCTATGCTTCACCTGATAAGTGTCCACCAAATACTTATTCAATGATTTTTAAGAATCAATGTCCTCAAGCTTATAGTTATGCCTATGATGATAAATCTAGCACTTTTACTTGCACTGGTGGTGCAAACTATTCCATCACATTTTGCCCTTGAAACAATATGTGAGATAGAAAGAACCTCATTCTACCATAGCTAGATATAAAAAAATTTCATATGGCATATATTGTAAGGTTGGAAGTAGATCAAGTCTACGAAATCTTATACATTATAATGGAAATTTTTTTTTGATGCTTTTTAATATTAATGTATTTTAATTTTCTTAAAAAAAATATTAATGTATATACTATGACAGTCGTAGTAGTATTTAAAGTACAAGCCATGTGTCGGAAGGGTGAACATTAAATGCAATGTTCTATTCTTAACGACATAAGCCAATAAATTAGCAGCTATTGATGCAATAGCAACCATAAATCCCGGTTGCTGTTCTATTTGGAATCTGTCTTTCCATCATTCGAGAGCTGCATTTATCTGAATCCAGTTTTGTCACCGAATCAAAACAGAATAATAACAATAATAAATGTTGAGATCTGTTGAGATCAGAGTCGTTCATATGACTGGGGTCGTTCCTATGAAATAGGAGGCTCGGCTCTTTTTTTAAAATAGGCCCCTAAGATAAAAAAAAACATAAGTAATTTTTTTGTATAGATAAACTTCATTAAAAAATTAGAATTAGAAGAACTTCTAAACATGAAATGAAATAAAAAAAATTAAGTGAAAGAGAGGTGAAATTTACCTAACGGTGTCGTTTGAATTTATCATTCATCCGTTGTGGGAAAGGAGAAACAAATGGTTTATGCGAAAAAGAAATGATTGTTGTGATTCTTTTTATTGAAATAGCTTTCCAAATTGCCTGATTGAGTGATTATATAAATTGGGGGTGGTTTGATAGCATCATATTTATGTCCAAAGGAGAATTGGAGTCTAAAAAAAACTCAAACGTGTATCGAAGAAAGAAAAAGAAGTAAAAAAATTTTTTATTTAAGTGGGGTGTGGTATTAGACTTAATTTATTTTTTTGAGGCCCATAGGTTTTGGAGGCCCGGCTTGGTTGAGCTGCTTGCGCACCTCAAGGTCGGGCATGCATATGACATAGGAGGCTCTGCTCTTATAGTAAAATAGACCTTTTAGTAAAATAAAAACACAATTTTTTTTAGCTAAGCTTCATTAAAAATCAGAATCAGAAGAACTTCTAAGCATGAAACAAAATAAATAAAAAATTAAGTGAGAGAGGTGAAATTTACCTAACGATGTCATTTCGATTTGTCACTCCTCCATTGTGTGAAAGAGGAAAACAAATGGTTTATGTGAAAAAGAAATTATTGTTGTGATTCTTTCAATGAAATAGCTTTTCAAATTGACTATTAAGTGATAGCTTTTCAAATTGACTATTAAGTGATTATACAAATTGGAGGCGGTTTGATAGCATCAAATTTGTGTTCATAGAGGAGAACTAGAGTTTAAAAAAAACTCAAACGTGTGCTAAAGAAAGAAAAAGAAGTAACATATGTTTTTTTTTATTTCAATGGGAGTTGAAAAAGAGGTAACATGTGTTTTTTTTTTATTTGAGTGGGTGTTGGGTATTAGACTTATTTTTTTTTTTTTAGGTTCATAGCTTTTGGAGGCCCGGCTTGGTTGAGCTGATTGCACTCCTCCAAGGTCGGGCCTAGTTAAGATAATGTCGTAATGATGTAAAATAAATACTTCATCTGTCCTTAATTATAAGCACCTTTGAAATAAAAAAGATCTTGTCCCTAAATATAAGTCATATACAAAGGGTATTGATAACAAGTGTGATGATAGTCTGTCATATCACATTTTTAGAGTCTTTTTAATTAAGTTTTACCTCTATTTTTATTAGTTTAGTACTTAATTTAGAGTCCTTTTAAATAAAATGTCATGTCCTTATTTATTGAGTCAAATAGGGTATTAGTGCCTATTATTACTATGTTCAATGGCTATGTGAGATAAGGAAGGTGTGGCCTAATTTGAGGTGTGATCAAATAGTGAACATAAAATGACATTATCATGGCTTATGGTCACACATATAGCATGTGCCAGGAAGTAGAAAATAAAATGGGTCTTTGACCCAAGTTCTTTTGGTTGAGATAAAAAGAGAAGGTTTAACAATTATAAGGAGAGATGCGCAGCACATGGAAGCAGTATCACACTTTTGGAGAGATTTGGTTTCTTAGAGAGAGATGACATTTCTAGAGAGAAACACATGCAAGGTGTTAGGAGTAGATTCTTACCAAGATTTGTTGAGACATCATGAATCTTAGCATGAAATCTTCATCTTTCTTTCATCCTTTGCCAAGCTTGCATAGACATATGTAGCTACATCTACCATTGTGGGTTTTGAGGTATTCAAACAAGCTATTATGTAAACTCTTGATCTTTTAATATATGGTTCTAGCTTATTTATTTAATATTGTTATTATTTTTGCATTTAAAGCTTTATTTAAGATTTGAAATGTTATTACAAATACTTTTGGATCTAGGGTTAGAATAATAATCTATCTTAGTTTTCATTCTAGACATAGGATTTAATCTTTGATAATCAGTTTCTAATCAAGAACTTAATGCTTTTGGATCGTTTAATAGGTTGAAAAATCATCGATTAAACGGTCCAATCGACTATGTGATTGTTTAATAGTTTGGGAAATTGACATTTAAATGATCCATTAGAAATCACGACATCATGTTGGACACGAATGATGTTGTTGAGTGATTGTGACAATATCGTTTAAAAAGCTAGAATCCTTTATTTGATCGTGAGTTTGCAGTTGTTACGCTTGGTTGAGTGTCACTGACCCCAAGCGAAATAGCCCATTCTCTTCTCTATTTATTTTATGTCAAATAGTTTATAGAGGTTTACACAAACAAACATTTTAAATCCATACACTTAAAAAAATATTGATTGTTGAATGACTTGAATATCACGCTAGTCCCTGTAGAGACGATATACAATACTTACTTTTGTTTGATGGAAAAATATTACATCAAAGTGCTCTTAGCGCATTTGTTGAGGATACAAAATAGAAAAATTGATAAATTTTAAGTAGAAAATGTTACATTTTAAAGTTTCAATGCATTGAATGCACCATTTCCAAAATAAATAATTTCTTCTTCAGTCTTCTTAACAAGTACCATTAGGGTAAGGACACTTGTTAGCATTTCCCATATATAAACTATGAGATGCATTTATTATTATTATTTTTAAACATACCGCTGATTAATACAACCAATTTATCTTGGAATATGAAAATTCAAATTAAATGAAAATACAAACAATGAATAATTTAGTTAAATTTACACACAAACTATACATATTAACTACACTATCAATTTTTCTTAATATGTGCGAAATTAATCAATTGAGCTTATATATGGGGCGAAGGGGATATAAGAACAAAGATAAATAGACACCTTTTCTCTTTGTTTCTCTCATTCTATCACATCATCAAACTATTATGTCTATCACATCATTTTTTTCTCTTTTTGATTAATTCAAATTCAAATTAATCAAATAGAGTTGTTGTTCATTTGATAAGTCTCAAAGAGGTATATATGAGAATTTTTTTTCTTCAATTTGATGTGCTCCACCACTTAACCCACATGCTCACATCATGTGGCTAGGCTTAATTTCAAACCATTTTGTTCATGTTTATATGAAAGAAGGTTGTTCACTATCACTGTCTTGTACGGAGTGGAAGAATCGCAAGATTGGTGAGGCTGAGAAAAGATAGTTTGCATTTATGGATGGACAAGCTTTGTTCAAAGACCTCATGTCTACGGAGCCGAAACCCCCGAAAAAACCAGCAAATCATCTCAATCCAATTTATTGTGACACTCTCACTCTCAAAAAACCAAAAGGAGAATTTGAAGTAATTGAAAAAAATGAATATGATTCCCTATTACTACATAGTTAGGTAGGCTATGACATTTTTTTTGTCGGCTTTCATCTTTTTTTGTCTATATTACACCGACATATTTTTTGTGGTCGGTTATGTAACACCGACTTTTGTGGCCAATATGTAATTAACATTATATAGATTATATAAATATATGACTTTTTTGTGATGGACAAAACATCGACAATTTTATTCGTTATTATTATTGCTAGCATTTTATAAAAATATATGTCTCTAATTATTTAACTATTAATTTTATCTTTCATTTGGTTTTATTCTTATACTTGTTATTCCATAAACTTTTGTGAAGTGAAACATGTCTGAAGATGTACAAGTTGAAGTTGAAACTCAAGTCCGATACTCTGCCTTTAAGAGGACGATTAAGGTTTTTTTAACCTCCGCCGGCAAGTTAGATGATTTGAAGGCATAACTTAACAGATACTTGGTCCATCTTGGTGAAAATCAAAGAACATCTCATGTATTTGTACAGGTGCCGTGCGTAAATCTGACGGCAGATAAAGATGAAAACAGTTGGAAGACCGTTTATTTTCCAAAAGTTATCCATGATGATGACGATGTAGATTACATGTTTAGGTTGATGGTTGAAAATAATATCTTACATCTTTGTGTCCGCTCCATTGAAGTGTAATATGTATTGACGTGTAATATGTTCGAAAAAATCTGTAAAGTTGCACTTTTGATGAAATTCAATCTTTTGTGGCTTGTGTATTTAATAACAAATTTATATAATTTGGATCAATTATGAGTGATTTTGTTATGATGAGTATTATGAGTGAATTATGTTGTTAAATTGGTGTAATTTGGATCAACTATAAGTGTGTATAGACTACGAGTCATTAATTGTATGGTTAGAAGCATTAAATGTTGTTTTGTTAGCATAGCAGAACTCAGCATGAGTTAACTCACGCTGGTACTGAATGTGACTTAACTTATGCTGGTTCAAAGTGACTTAAGTCACGCTAAATGTGTCGAGTGAGAGTTAACTTACATTGGGGTTAATTTTGAAAATCCGGAGTGGGAATGAGCAAAATTGTTTGGAAGAAGAGCAATTTTCTCCTAAATGATAACCCTAAACAAAAACTACCCTCCAGTAAAAGTAGGACTGATACTTTTCTCACCTACCCATTTCTCATGTGCCTTATTTTTTTTACGAAAATGCCCACATGATTTTCGGATTTTGTAATCCGAATTGAGTTTTTCATTTGTTATGGGTGAAAAAACGAGTTTTTCACCAATTCAGATTTTATAATCTGAAAACCAAAAACCTGAAGAAAAAAAATTGGGCATATTCCTTGCTTTTTCGGATTATAGAATTCGGATTATATCAACACAAATTATGAGTTTGTTTGTAACATGGATAATCAGTTTAACGATCATATTAATCTTCCTAACTCACATCCTTCTATTTTATGTCATTGTTAGATGTTCTCATTCAAAAATCTGGTTTTTGGGCTACTTGATATGATTGCTCCGAAACTTCTGCAGAAAATTAGAAAAAATCAAAGATCAAGACTCTCTTAGAAGAGACTTTTTATGAGAATTTACCCCTCAAAATCCAAAATTTCATCGTTTAGACTCATTTTTAATTTTTTTTCATATTCTCAGAAAAATCCAAAAAAAAAAAAATTAGTTTTATTTGATTTTTAAAAAAAATTTGTGATATTTTTTTACATGTTTTATCATTTCTTTTACTTTGTTTATTAATTGTTATTAAAAGCAAAATTCAAAACTATTGAAATTAAAAAGATTCTAATTGTTGATTATATATAAGCATATTTTGGATTATATAATCCGAACACATTCAAACTGTGTTTAGATTTTATAATTCGAAATTCCATAAACATTTTTGTAAATATTAGACAACGATCAGAGTAGATAAGGTGAGAAAAGCAATACTCTAAACTAAAGTGATAAAAACAAAAGCTCATTTGATCTTACCCGGTGGGCTTTGTGTATCCTTATGTTAAAGGATAACCATAGAAACGTGGCAGACGCTGCTGAATTCATCTCGCACCGCAGAATCAATCTCTCAAGTTTCGAAATTCTTCACCGGTAGTTTCTCTCAATTCTCACTCAATTCATTTTTGTATCAATCTTTATTGTCATCATCATCATCGTAAAAGCACTTAAGGTGTTTGTAACATTGCCAAGTAGAACAAAACCGATAATGTTGATTTATGTATTGTAACTTTTGCACCATTACATTGCATAAACCATGGCCACACTACTGAATACAGTTTCTCCAGTTTCAAATTTACCTATAATATCAAAAAGAAACGGTTACAGTTTCTTCTATAACCATGTTCCTAATTTTCACAATAACACTTTCACTTTCATTTTGAAGAAAAAGTGTTTTTCTAGGGTTTTAGCTTCGACCCACATCACAATTCCCTCACAAGATTCAGTTTTTAACCTGCCCAATTGGAAAGATGGGAAGAATGACCGTAAAAGTAAGGAAATGAGACTCAGTGATGCATTTCTTCATTTGGAGCAAATGTTTGGTAAGGGTAATAAGCCTGAGGTAACTCAAGCAACTCAGCTTATGTATGATCTTTGTAGGCTTGGTAAAGCTAGAAAAGCTGTTAGGGTTATGGAGATTATGGTGAATTCAGGTATTATACCGGATGCTGCTTCATATACATTTTTGGTTAATTATTTGTGTAGGAGAGGTAATGTTGGGTATGCAATGCAATTGGTTGAAAAAATGGAAGTGAATGGTTTTCCTACGAATACTGTTACTTATAATACTTTGGTTAAAGGGCTTTGTATGCATGGGAAATTGAATCAGAGTATGCAGATTTTAGATAGGTTGATAAAGAAGGGTCTTGTTCCAAATGTAGTTACATATTCTATCTTGATTGAAGCTACTTATAAGGAAAGGGGAGTAGATGAAGCAATGAAGCTGCTAGATGATATAATTGCCAAGGGCGGCAAGCCTAATTTGGTTAGCTACAATGTGTTATTGACAGGGTTGTGTAAGGAAGGTAGAACTGAAGATGCTATTAAGTTTTTTAAAGAATTGCCGGAGAAAGGGTTTAAACCTTGTGTTGTGAGTCATAACATTTTGCTAAGGAGTTTGTGCTATGAAGGGCGATGGGAGGAAGCGTACGAGCTTTTGGCGGGGATGGATAGAGATGGTCAGTCTCCTTCTGTCGTTACTTACAACGTATTGATCACTTCTCTTTCACTCGATGGAAGAATCGAACAAGCTTTCAAAGTTTTAGATGAAATGACGAAGAGTGGATTCAAGGTGAGTGCTAATAGCTATAATCCGATTATTGCTCGTCTCTGCAAGGAAGGGAAGGTGGATATTGTAGTTCAGTGTCTAGACCAAATGATTAGTCGGCGCTTTCATCTTAATGTAGGAACATACAATGCTATTGCCTTGCTTTGTGAGCGAGGTATGGTGAAGGAGGCTTTCTTAATACTTGAAAGATTGGGTAAAAAACAATACTACCCTATTTCTGATTTCTACAAACATGTGATTACACTTTTGTGTAGGAAAGGGAATACATATCCAGCCTTTCAGATATTATATGAGATGACAATGCATGGATTCACACCTGATTCCTATACTTACTCGTCTTTGATAAGAGGAATGTGTAGGGAGGGAATGCTCGAAGAGGCTCTCCAGATATTTGGGATTTTGGAAGAACATGACTATGTGCCTCATGTTGATAACTACAATGCACTTATACTTGGATTGTGCAAATCTCAAAGAATAGACATGTCGATGGAGATATTTCAGATGATGGTCAACAAAGGATGCATGCCTAATGAGATGACCTATACCATTGTTGTTGAAGCACTTGCTTTTGAAGAAGAAATGGAGTTGGCAGCTACCGTGTTGAATGAGTTATATTTGAAAGGGGTTCTGAGCCAAAGTACTGTTGAAAGACTTTCTATGCAGTACGACCTCAAGCAGTTAACAGGGTAGAGAGATATATATATAAGAAAAGAATGTAAGTAGGGATTTTACCTCTTTCAGATATGAAAGTAGTTTTCTCAGCTTTAGTACTTGAATGCTTGAAATTTTGTTTGAATTTATAATTTAGAGATGAATAATGGAAGTTTCAAACCAGAGAATTCGCTGCTGACTGCACGCTATCTCTCATGGTTTAAATTTAACTCTGTTTTGTGAATTGAGGCTTCTTAGTGTTCTCAATAGTTTTGTAATATACATTTGTCATTGGTTTATTTGCTTCTTAGAACACAAATTTCTTATCTGATATTAGCATATATTGTTACACTATCCTGTTCAAATATATCATTTAGTGCAACTACAAATGCTCAAATCTGGCAGGTTATTGACCTTTACTTCCCTTTTCTTATAAGTGCTTTGGAAATATCCTAAGCCCTTAATGCATACATATTGCTGACTTGAGAAGTTAGACCTCAATGTAACTTAAAATGCTGCTCAATTGTAAACAGCAGTACTGCTTCATGTTGTAAGTCCTCCTTTTGGACTTTCTTGAAGGAGAAAGCTGATTGTATAAAGTGATTGTTATGCGCCTTAAACTAAAGTGGTTGTTATGCAGCAGAAATCGGGCACATGAGCAGGATCTAGACAAGTCACTGATTGTTGTGATTTCCCTTCCTGTCAAAGGGTTGAATTAGTTTTTAATCCTATATTTGCCAACAAGGGAATGAAAGGTCAAGAATAAAATCACTTTCTTTTTCCTTAGACAAAGTGATGCTCAAAATTGTGATCTATGCATCTTATCATTCAAACAACCGAGTCCATTTGTTGAGGATTTGGTTCCTTTCTCATAAAACTTTTTTCTAGGGCTCACAGTAACATTCATCAATCTAGACCAAAAATACCAGAAGGTCATCGGTCCTCCCTTACTGAAAAATGAGACCAGCAAGCGAGAAAGGAATTTAGGTACCATTGATGCTTGGCTGCAACTGGTGAGGCATGACAGAGGGAAGAGAATGACTCGCAAATCCAGTACTTCGACAAACACCGAGAATGTGGCAGTTGATGACCCCACATTAGCTGCCCAACATTGGCTGCAACAGGGAGAAGGCTGCAACAAGGTATACTCTTATGTCCAGTGGTGGTTGGAGTACCTCCATTAAACGAAGGGTTTGTGGAATAAGGAAATGATGTCGATGTTGGTGGATGGATGGAGGAAAACCTCCACTTGAGTAGCTGACCTAGGAAGATGATGAGGGTCTCTTCATGTTAATCCAGCTCGTTTATTCATATATGTTGCATGCTTATAATTTATTTCATAGATAGATGACAATTATATAACTCAATGTGCATTAAGCAAAACTAAGCCAGTGGCTTTTATATGAAAAGCTAATAAAGTTCAATATGCTATTCTATCCACCAAAATAAAAAAGATAAACTAGGTTACATCATAATCTAAAGATAAAGAGAGGGAAACATTGCACCTATTTTGAAAGTATTTTTGCAGAGAATGAAAGGAAAATATTTATGACTATTATTTTCTTTAGTTTGATATCATTATAAAGATGAGGAAGCCTAAAGTCCACATCTAAGAGATTTGGTTGGAATACCAAAGTGGACAAGGTGCAAAGCTTGAACACATAATATTCATCATAATTCATACTTACATAAGACATAAATATAAATATCAGTAAGTATTTCAAACCAGTACATACACTGATACTAAAAAACACTCAAAATCAATTGTCTTAGAACAACACAGCTAAACTATGTCTAGAGAGAAGCTTCCCCTCCCAAGACCAGTAGACCAGAACTGGCTAACATGTGACGAAGCAGGTATCAGTCAGGCAAGATGGAAAGCTCATCTGCTACCCATGCACCTCCTTAGATCTCTGTCTCATCTTTCGGCGCTCTCTCTTCAACCAACTCACGCGCTTCTTCTTCCACTGAAACATAACATCATTGAGTTAGACTAACATGAAGAGAAGAAAACACTATGAATGATATTGAAAAAGTACATAACATCTTCTGCCAAGCATGATATTGTGATGAAACAGTAGATGAGTTTCATATAAAAATGCATAATTATATATGGCAGGACATCCAATCCAATCACATTCACATCTAATTTAACCTAAACAAATCAACTTTAAATTAATTTGCATTTTGCACTATATTTCTGACCAAGGCATCTGTTTAAGAACAATACCAATTCCCAAAGCCAAAATCAACATCTCAGATTATGTCTTTTTTATCACTTTTTTTTTTTAATTGATCCTTACTAAAATTTAATCGTTTTTGGCTTCTAAAATAATTGGTTGTAACCTATCATAAATACTTAAAAAAACATATCAACTCCAAACAGGAATAAGTCATATATAACAAAAAAAGAACAAAGCATATTTAAGCCTAAAATATCATCAAATTGACACAAACCTAAGACGACAACAAACTACATAAATCATGCATGTACCATTTGAAACAAACAACCATTGATTCACAAAATCATTCCTCTAGCAAATATATCAATATGGAAAAGGAAAAAAAAAACAATATGAAGATTGCTACCATTATCACAAGAACTCCTCAATTTTCTTCCACCACTACCCCAAGAGGTAAAAGAACCGAAGTGTGCAAACTCCTCGACTTTAATATTAGATGATCCATATAGTGGAAGCTAACAATAAGAGATCGAATGAGAGATTTCCCAACTTTTGATTGGAAATTGGTTGAGAGGCAGACAACTGACAGGAAATTGCGAGTCTACACTCTCCCTTAACCAATGCTATTGCAAGCGGAATGATGAATCCATGTGTCAAGCAACTGAAACCCATGCACCAAAATGGCCTACAATTTCATATCACATAAACAATATCATTAAACCAGGCATGATTATATGAGCAGATCTCAAATGCAAGGGAAAACACACAAACAACGACTACAATGTTACAGAGATGAGCATTAGAATTGAACACAGAGAATCGAAGGTAAACAAACGTACCAGAGGCGTTGAAGCTCAAGAGCTAAAACGACGTGTAGAACGTCGGCTGTGGTTCGATTTGGAATATGAGAAGCTAAGAGAAGAGAATAGATTGAGAGAAGCACCAAAAGGAGAGAGAATCACCATGAATACGACATAAGTTTGCTCAAACCTTTTCCAGACCTACAAAAGAAATAAGTTACAACCAAATTGAACATTAGGAAACAACTACTAAACGTCATTAAACTAAATAAGCTCATAAACTAGAGCAACATTAATACATCATCAAACTTGCTGAATACTAAACAGAAATCATCACACATTTTTCTAACTAAGAATGTTAATTTAGCGCAAAGTTCAGTAGGAAAAATATTAAATTATGAATATTAAAAATAGTACAATCTTTTGTAAAGAAAAGCCGAAGTTACTAGGAACAAATTAAAATTATAAATTCATACAACTACAACAACAACAACAAAATTAAGTTGAAATCAATGAACCGACCTTGGATGAATTGAAGGCAAAAAATCAATATTCTCTGGAAAGACAAAATAGATACAGACGTACACTACAGCAGAAAGTGATCAAACTGAAAAACAATGAACACAATACAATTGGATCATCTTTCATTTGCAAAAGCTGGTTCAAGATCCTCTTTGAGTGATCAACTTATGTAATAATGCAACAAGAGAGGAGAGCAACAGCAAGCTTCTCACTATGGTTATAAAGATTCTCAGCTTTTTCCTCTTGATTAATATGACGAAGAACATAATCGTCAGGCTTATATCCAACCATTTTTATTTTCTCAACCAACTCATCCATAAAGTGATAGAATTTATCACTCTCCATATTACTAGTCTCCAGCAACAAAAGTGTGAACTCTATTTTCTACAAGAAGCCAGCTTCACCCTGGACTTTTTGTAATTCCTCTCTCTTTCATCAGCATTCTGATTTTTTAAGCTTCGCTCCATAATTTGGCAGTAACAAGAATGTTGAATAACGTAACATTATTTTCAGAGCTGTTGGATCAATCTCAAATAGTTTCTTAGCTGAAATTTTCAGCCAACTCCACTCTCTTATAAACCCTACAACCACCAAGGAGTGCTTTCCAATCAATAGCAGTTGGTCCGATAAGCATTCTCTGTATAAACTCATATGCCTCGTCGAGGCGACCAGCACGGCTATAGATATTGACCACACATGAATAGTGTTTAGCATCAGGTTCAACATGATGTTTCCTACTCATTGAATTAAATATCTGGACTCCTTGAATGGCTACAGGCAGATAGAACACAAGTAAAAGTAACAAAATCAGGCTTGACTCATGATAGTAGCGTTTTCTCAAAGAGAAAAAGTGCTTATTTTCCATTCCCATGCATCGCATTTGCAAAGATCATTGTGTTCCATAAAAAAACATCTTTTATAGGCATCATATCAAGGGCATTCCTTGAAAGACTCAAATCACCGTATTTGGCATACATGTCTACTAGAGCGTTTGTGTTTGTCAAGTCCCAGACGTTCCAATGCCGGAAGACATAACAATGTATCTCCTTGCCTGTTCTCAAGCTTTCTGAAAGAGAGCAAGCTCATAACATGCTACTAATTGTTATTTCATCAGGTTTAAATCCCATCGTTTGAATTTTCCTAAACATCGCCTCTTCTATTCGTCCGTTCTCCACGCATCCACCAATAACAACATTCCATGTAATTTCATCTGCTGTGACTCCATCTTTGCTCATCTGAGAAAACAGGGAAAGACCCTTCTTGTATTCTTTGTTTGTGAAGTATGTTGTTAAAACTCCATTCCATGAAATAGCATCTCGATGAGGCATCAATTCAAATACTGCTTGACCTTCCCTAACACAGACATTTTGCATACAAGTTCACCAAGGCATTACAAACAAACAAATTTTCTACCATACCATGTCTCATCTCAAATCCATGAATTTTTTTACCTGATTTCAAATCTTGCAAATCCGAGCACACAGGCAAAATACCAAGCACAGTGACTAGATTTAGTTTCACCCCATTCCGTCCCATTTCATGACAAACCTTAAGACCTTGCTGAGGAAATCCACAATTCACATAGCACATGGACAAGGAGTTCCAAGAAACAACATCTCGATGAGGCATCAAGTCGAATAGTGTTTGAGCTTTTGTTACACATAGACATTTTGCATACAAGTTCACAAGGGCAGTGCAAACAAACAAATCTTCTACCATACCATGTCTCACAATAAATCCATGAATTTCTTTACCTGATTTCAAATCTGAGCATGCACACAAAATACCAAGCATAGTCACTTGATTCGATTTTACCCTATTCCACCCAATTTTTTGAGAAATGTTAAGACCTTGATGTGGAAAACCACAATTCACATAGCACGAGGACAACGAGTTCCAGGGAGCCACATCTTTATGAGGCATCAAATTAAATAATGTTTGAGCTTTTGTTACACGTAGACATTTTGCATACAGGTTCACAAGGGCATTGCAAACAAACACGTTTTCTACCATCCCATGTCTCACCGCAAATCCATGAATTGTCTTACCTGATTGCAAATCTTTCAAATCCGAGCACGCAGGCAAGATGCTAGACACAGTCACCGGATCCATTTTCACTCTATTCCACCCCATTTCAAAAACAAAACAAAAAAATCAGAGTCAAACCCTTATGGGGAAATCCACTATTGACATAGCATAAGAACAACGAGGTCCAAGTAACCACATCTCTAACAACCAATTCATTGAAAACATGTCTGACCCTCAACACATTTACATTTACATTTACCATAAGCATGAATCAGTGCATTACCAATGAAAACATCAGACAACGCCCCGCACCAAATTGCATCATCATGAACTTCCTTGACTCTCAAGGCATTGCCACGATGCATAGATGTTTCATTATGGCCTGATTAGGAAGGCCATTGGTGGTTAAAGATGAAATAAGAATTGAACAAGTAGTGGGGTTTTGTTTAGGAATAGTATCAAACAGTTGGCGGGCCCTGTTGAGCTTTTTATTGGACGTGTGCATGTCTCATTTTCTTTTAACACAATTGTAATATTACAAGATATGAATAATTGACATTTTCAAAAGAAAAATATATGAATAATTGAGAGTCGTTAGTCGTTACAATTGTAGGGTGGATTGATCACAAAAGTATTTT